>Ga0068714_10002501_pt1 | contig 23571 bp, 19 predicted proteins | sample MTBNYHSulfiMetaG_FD_62988 | JGI IMG/M metagenome (GOLD analysis project Ga0068714, IMG submission 62988) | Enrichment culture microbial communities from rom New York Harbor, USA that are MTBE-degrading - MTBE-NYH (New York Harbor Sulfidogenic)... | ecosystem: Environmental > Aquatic > Marine >... | reverse complement strand
CTGTATGTGCCCGCGGGTTTGAAGACGGTTATCATTGCTGGTATAAGAGATGAGGTCATTCCCCTGGCTGCGGTGCGGGCGATGGTGGAGCGATCCCCTGAGCCGCGGAAAATTATGCTTCATGAAGTGGATGACGATCATAACCTGCACGCTCACCTGGATTTCATCCTATCGTGCATCGATAGGGAGCTGAAACATTTGGACCGGAGAACTGTCGGATGAATCAGCAGGCTTTTCGATTGTTTCGGGGGAGGTCGGCAGGAGATGAGGTATGAAGATCGGGAGAAATTCGCCTTGTCCTTGTGGCAGTGGCAAAAAGTTCAAGCATTGTTGCGGTGTGGAACAACAAGAGCCACAACATTGGGCGAATGCCCCCAATGTTTTTGATATCGTGCGGCGGGCGGCATATGCCGGGGCCCTTGGATCGGCCCGCAAGGATTTCAGCCGCAACGCACTAAAAGAAAAACAACGAATTTTTGCGATTATTAAGCAAAATCAGGAAACAGATGCGGATCACCAGGGCTTGAGCATTGAGTGTGTGCCCGGGTGTTCTTTTTGTTGTTATCATTTCATCGGCGGTTCCCTCCAGGAATGTGAATCCATAGTCTATTTTCTTTATTCGCATAAAAATAAATTAAAACATTTTCTTGATCAATATCCAGTATGGCGCAGGAAAACGCGGGAGCACGAAAGTCTTTTCCGGTCGTTGGGGTTTTCGTATTCAAACGTTCCATTAATGGTCTATGAAATTTTAAAGGGCGGGGTCTGGTATCTGGCCAGGCTTCCTGGATTGCAGGGTATCGATAGGAAAATGTTCAAAGACCCCCGCGCTGCTGGATTGATTCGCTCTGTCAGGACGCCACGAAGTTGAGCCTGCAACGGCCGAGGCTGAGGTCTTGAACTCGATTATGGGGGTTTCGGTTGTATTCGAATTCTTTTGCGGTTTTGAAAGAGGCTTGTGATTTGCTTAAGCGAGCCGGCGCAGGAGACGGTGAAGCATTGAACCGTGCGGCCCGTTTCCTTGGGGAAGCGGTGGACGCCGGCAGCTTTTCTGTTCACGCTATCCGGGTTTCTCCCGGGGGTAGCCCTTTTCTTGAATGCATCGGTTGCTGGATCCATGAGGAATATGCCGGGTTGAGGCTGAAAGATGCTCTTTCCGGACTTGATGTCAGGGAAGAGATCGGCGGGTACACGATAGATGTTCATGATGCTGAAGTTCCCTTGCCGCCTTGGTTTCGCCTCCACTTCAAAAAGCTGTTCCTGGGAGACGAACTATTTGGATTTTTGGTCTATTCCAGTAAGAATGAAACGAACGATGAAGCACAACATGGCTCGTTTTTAGATGCTGCTGCAGGTATTTTTGAACTTTGGATAAAGAACATCGATGAACAAAAAAGGTTGAAAGATATCCTTAATTATCTGCCTCAGCCTACGTTTCTGATGAACCTTGAGGAGGAAATTACGTTCTGGAATCCGGCTACGGAGACGATGACCGGCTGGAAAGCGGGAGATATTGTGGGGAAGCCTCGGTATGAAAGCGGGATCCCGTTTTATGGTGAAAGGCGGCCAATGGTCGGGAACCTTATCATGTACCCGGATCCGCGATGGGAAGTGCTGTATCACCAGTTCCGAAGCGATGAAAGAGGGGATGTTGTATTCTCTCTGGCGTTTTGTAAGGCGCTTTATGGTGTCGGTGCCTATTTAGGCACCAAGACAGCTCGTTTGTATGATGTGAACGGTCGATTGTGCGGTTCCATCCACACCGTTAGAGATTTGACTCTGGAGCGCAGGATGGAGAAGAGTCTCCAGAGATCCGAGTCGATGTACCGGGCCATCGCGGATTTCGCCGGTATGGGCATCATGCTCGCCGGCGAGAACAAGATTATATACTGCAACAAGCAATTGAAAGACTTTCTAGGGATCGATGAGGAACATGATATATATTTGGAGGATTTTCTTTCATGGGTTTTACCGGAACACAGAAACGTCGTTACAAAGCGGCTTCCGGTTTTGTCCAGCGGCGGAGAAGGGCCTGTGAGGTTTGAATTCAAATCAAGAGAGGGTAGGGATTACAGGGCGCTCGCGCAAAGAATCGAATATGAGGGAAAAACAGGGGTTCATTTGATCCTTGACGATATTACAGAGCTGAAGTTGATGGCTGAAAAAGCGAGGCTCAATGAATTGAGGCTATATCATCAGGACAGGCTCACAGCTTTGGGCACCATGGCTGCGGGGATAGCCCATGAATTGAACCAGCCGTTGAATACGATTCGGGTTGTTACGGATGGTTTTCTTTTCGGCAGGGAAGAGGGGTGGGACCTGGATGAGGATGAATTTTTCGAAAGCATGGAGATGGTCTCGCGCCAGGTCCTTCGTATGACGGATGTCATACAGAATATCAGGGATTTTTCCCGGGAAGACCGTGAAGGGTTACTCTGCGACGTCGATGCGAACCAGGCCTTTAAAAATGTGTTTTCTATGATCGGACGGCAGCTTGAAGCACACGGTATCGACGTACAAAAGGATTTGGATCTTGAGCTTCGTCCGATCCGTGCGAATCTTCATCGTCTCGAACAGGTCATTATGAACCTGCTGGTCAATGCCCGTCAGGCTCTTGATCGGTGCGAGGGATATCGGAAGATCATACGCGTCGGAACGTCTGCAGCGAACGGTCGAATTTTCATAGAGGTTTCGGACAACGCCGGCGGGATTTCCTCGAAAATCCAAGATAAGATATTTCAGCCTTTTTTTACGACGAAAGATGCAGGAATGGGAACAGGCCTGGGCCTCAGCATTTGTCAGTCGATCATTGCTGAATTCAACGGCTGTTTTGAAGTATACAATAACGAAATGGGTGGGGCCACGTTCATCGTTATCCTTCCAGCAGGTGGGGAATCGTGAAAATTTTGGTGGTGGATGATGAACCGGATGTGCGAAGCAGCCTGAAGAGGTTCCTGGGAAAGCTCGGGCACGACGTCGATGCGGTTTCAGACGGCAATCAGGGTTTGGATTTTTTTCATTCAAACCCTGTGGATGTTTTGATAACGGATTTGCGCATGCCGGGACTGGGTGGTTTGGAACTGCTTCACAGGATTAAGCGTATAGAGCGTTCTCCCGTTTTTGTCATTGTGATAACCGGCCACGGGGATATGGACAACGCCATCATGGCTCTGAAATATGGCGCCTATGATTATCTCAGAAAACCGATCAACGTGCGGGAGCTGGCGATAACCCTTGAAAGAATTGAGGACTATGCGCATCTCAAAGAGAATTACTCACGTCTCAAAGAAGAATTCGACGACAGGGTAGCCCTCGAAACCGAAGCTGTTCGAGGAGAGGCGGATTATCTAAGAGCGGTTTACCTGGAAGAAATCGGACTCGATGGCCTCTGTGTTTATTCGCAGGCCATGAGGGATGTCGTCGATCAGGCGCAGAAATTCAGCGCGGACAGACACCTTGCTGTCTTGATCGAAGGGGAAAGCGGCACGGGAAAGGAATTAATAGCCCGGTTTATCCATCATTACGGTCATGGTAAGAGCGCACGCCCATTTATTGCGGTCAATTGCGGTGCTGTCAGCCAGGAACTTTTCGAAGGGGAATTGTTCGGTCACGAACCCGGTGCATTTACAGGTGCCATGCCAACCGGTCGCAAGGGTAAGATTGAAGCAGCCGATGGAGGGACGATTTTTCTGGACGAAATAGGAGAAATGCCTTTCAATATGCAGGTAAAATTGCTGCGGGTGCTTGAAGAACGGAAGGTGTCTCGATTGGGTGGTCTCGAGGAAGTCGAGGTGGATGTGAGGATCATTTCCGCCACCAACAAGGACCTCCAGCGTGAGGTGGACGCAAAAAAGTTTCGCCTGGATTTGTTCTACCGCATAAACATGGGCCATATCGTGATACCTGCTTTGAGGGAACGGCCGGAAGATATCATGCCGCTGGCGCGTCGTTTCATTACGAGGGCCTGCAGGCGTAAAGGCGCACAATTCGGAAAGTTTGACCGTTCCGCGGAAGACTTCCTTACGAATCACCTCTGGCCGGGAAATGTCCGTCAGCTCAAAAATGCGATGGAACGCCTGGCGTTGATGTGCCCATGCGACACCGTCAGGGCGGATGATTTAGCATTGATCGAGGATTCCGGGCACGGTGGGAAAGGGGCTCCTGTTCAGAAAGTGACATGCGGGTCCTTGGATTTGACTCTGCCGGATAGAGAACTGGACCTGGAGGAATGGAATGCGAACATCATAAGGCGCGCCCTTGAAAAACACCATGGGAACAAGACGCACACGGCTCGATACCTACGGATATCGCGGCGGGTACTTCAGGGCAAACTTAAAAAGATGAACCTTGTTTGACAGGATGGATCGGCCGTGCAGGGTTTCATTTGCACGTGTCAGGGCGACGTCCTCCGCACTGCACCTTAAGGTACACGGTACCGTGCAGCACTTCAGGCGCCCGAACGGGAAAGTCAGGTTCTCTTAATCGGCAAATTTTGTAACGCGCTGTTTTTATTGACTTAAATTCTTTGAAAGCACTGATATGGGCGAACGTGCTGCGAGCGGCACAAAAAGTGCATTCTGCCCCTGTATATCAGCGCCGGCTTTCAATATTCGGGACTTGGGTTTATAAGGAATTGATTGGAGAGACGGTCGGTATATAGCTAATTTGGAGGAAATTATGATTATAATAGCAGAAAGAATAAACGCGTCCAGAAGACATATCGCACAGGCGATTGCCACCGAAAACGCCGCCTTCATTCAAAGTGAGGCAAAAGCGCAGGCAGCTGCAGGCGCGAATTACATAGACGTGAACGCCGGCACCTTCGTCGGAGAGGAAGCTTCCAGGCTGAAATGGGTGATAGAAACCGTGCAGGCGGTTGTAGATGTTCCTTTGTGCCTTGACAGTCCGGATCCGAAGGTCATCGAAGACGTTCTTCCCCTGGTTAAGGCTTCCTCGGTGATGATCAACTCCATCAACCTGGAGCCGCCACGCCTCCAGGGCCTGCTTCCACTGGTTGCGGAAAACGCTGCGAAGGTTATCGGACTGTGCCAGTCCGAAGACAAAATGGCGGAGACTGCCGACGAAAAACTCAAATTCGCCGGGCGACTGGTTGAAGAAGTGAACAAGGCCGGAGTCCCTCTGGACAACTTGTTTATCGACCCGCTCGTCTATCCGGTTTCCACCAACGGGATGTCTGCTGTTGAAACGATAACCGCGATAGAGAAGATCATGTCTGAATTCCCCGGTGTTCACACGACATGTGGATTGACGAACGTGTCCTACGGATTGCCGCTTAGAAAGTTGATCAACCGCAGCTTCCTGGTGATGGCGATCGACCGCGGACTTGATTCAGCGATTCTCGACCCCACCGACACCCAGCTTTATGCCTCTTTGAAAGCTGCCCTGGTTTTGACCGGGAAAGATGATTTCTGTATGAACTATGTTTCCGATTTCCGCGCCGGAAGATTTGAGTAACGACGGTGCGGTTCGTGCTTTATCCGGAAGTACGAAGGGGACATTGAACCTTTAATTGAGGGAGGAAAATGGAAATGAAAAAGTTTGCAGCGATGGGTTTGGCAATGGTGTTGTGTGCGGTGTTTGTAACCAGCGGGTGGTGTGCCGATGCGCCTGCATTCAAGTGGCGTATGCAGGTTATTCACAGCCCGGGTCACACCGATTTTCAGCAGGATGTCAAAACCGCCGAGAAGATCCAGAAGGCCACCGGGGGGCAGGTGAAAATCGAGGTTGTTCCTAACGGCACCATTGTCCCCAGCCTGGAGGCTTTCCAGGCTTGCGGAGAAGGCGTGTTCGAGATGCATTCCAGCTGGCCCGTTTACGCGCGGGGCGTGGAATATGCCTTTCTGCCCTGTTCTTCAGGAAACCTTCAGATGACGGCCCAGGATCGCTACGTGTGGATGTATGAATACGGCGGCTGGGATATCCTCCAGAAAGCGTTTGATAAACTGAATCTCAAGTTGATAGGCGTCCAGATCTGGGGCACCGAAATTTTGATGGCCAACAAACCTTTTAAAACCCTTGAAGATATGAAAGGGAGAAAAATGAGGACCAGCGACCCGAGGCTTCTTGCCAAGCACGGCATTGCGGGGATCACCTTGCCTCTGGAAGAAGTCTTTACCGGACTTGCCACAGGGACCGTCGACATGGCGGAGTTCGGTCACTTGAAGTACAATGAGGGCCTTGGTCTCACCGATGTTGCCAAGTACGGCATCTGGCCCGATTTTTGGAACGTTCACTTTGTTACAACCGTTGTTGTGAACAAGGATGCCTGGAACAAACTCCCGGAAAATCTCCAGATGATCATCGAGATGGCCTTCCGCGCCGACGAATTCAACCACTGGACCAAGAGTCAGTGGACCAGCGCGGTAGCCATGAAGAATTTAGAAAAAGAGGGGAAGATGGAATTCATCAGGATGGATGAAAAACAATTCATCCCGATGCGAAAGGAGATGTATGAGATCGAACTGGAGGACATGAAAAAATACAAGGGCCTGACAACCGAAGCATATAATTCGATGCATGATTTTATGGAGCTCTGGTATCCCTACAAGGCAATGAGCGCATGGTGGGGACAGGGCCTCTCTCCGAAGGAGCAAATGGGATTTGATCCGGCAGAAAGGAAAAAGAACTAAGTCAAAACAAAGTGCAGGGAAACCAGCTTAGATTTGGTTTCCCTGCACTTAAAGGACGAGGTCGGGCAGAAATATGCTGAAGAAAATTTTACGAAGCATAGATAATATCAGTGAGTTTTTCGGAAAGGCTTTCAGTTATCTGATTTTGCCGGTTATCCTGCTTGAAGCCGTTGAGGTCATCAGGCGGTATGTGTTTGATTCTCCCACAGACTGGGCCTGGGAACTCGCTGCGATTGTGGCGGGCGGCATGTTTATCATGGGAGCGGCTTGGGTACTCAAAGAGGATAAACATGTTCGGACGGATTTAATTTATGGAAAGCTTCCGAGAAGGTGGCAGGCAGCTTTTGACCTGTTCTTTTTCACGACGGTATTTTTCAGTTTTGTGGGTGTGATGATCTGGAAGGCAAGTAACCAGGCGATCTATTCGGTTCGAATCACCGAGCGCACGTTCAGCATGTGGGGGCCTCCTCTGTATCCGTTGAAAGTTACCGTTGCAGTGGCATTTATCATTTTGGGTCTTCAAGGGTTGGCAAAATGGATACGAGATTTTCATTATTTAATAAAGGGAAGTGAATTATGAGCCCGGTTGAAGCATTAAGCATTGTTGGGGCGATCTTTCTTTTTGTTCTGATGCTCGGCCACCCGCTTGCGTTTACCCTCGGAGGGCTTGCGGTGTTATTTGCGGCAACTCTGTGGGGAAACATCAGTGCCTTGAACCTGTTCATGCGGACAACCACAGGCATTTGCACGAATATCGTTTATGTATCGGTCCCTTTGTTCATTTTTATGGGTACGATGCTCGAACGATCCGGCGCGGCCGACAAGTTGTTCGGCTCGATGTATATCGTGTTCGGCCGGATGCGGGGGGGGGTGGCTATCGCGACGATCGTTATGTGCACCCTCCTTGCTGCTGCAAGCGGAATTATCGGGGCGTCCCTCACGTTGATGACACTGCTGGCGTTGCCCTCAATGATAAAGCATAACTATGATATGGATCTTGCGACCGGTACCATTATGTCTTCGGGGTGTCTGGGAACAATCATTCCTCCCAGCATTATTTTGGTGATATATGGCGCCCAGGCACAGATTTCTATCGGGAAACTCTTTGCCGGTGGTGTCGGTCCCGGTTTTCTTCTGGCAGCCCTTTATCTTGCCTATATTATTGTCCGGGTGATTATAAATCCAGATGCGGCCCCGGCCATCGCACCTGAAGAAGCTGCGAAATATTCCAGAAGAGAAAAGGTTTTAATGGTGGTCAAATCCGTATTGCCTACCACAGGTCTGATTTTTCTTGTTCTTGGTTCGATCATGTTCGGCTGGGCCACACCGACCGAGGCGGCTGCTCTGGGATGTGTGGGGGCGGCGTTAATTGCCGTGGGAAACCGGAAATTTACCTGGAAAGTCATCAAAGAGTGCTGTTTTCTTACGATGAAAACGAATGCCATGATCATGTGGATCATTCTCGGCGCTTCCATGTTCACGGCCGTTTTTTTGGGGCTTGGGGGCGGCGATTTGATAACCGAGCTTGTTAATGATCTCCAGGTCAACAGATGGGTTGTGATGGGGATCATCCTTGCGCTGTTGCTGGTCATGGGTATGTTTATCGATTGTTACGGGGTTTTGCTGATAGGGATCCCTATTTTCACGCCCATTGTCGATAAACTCGGCTTCGATCCCGTATGGTTTGCCATCATGTTCGCGGTTATGGTGCAGGCGTCCTATCTTTCTCCGCCGTTCGCCTATGCTGCTTTTTATGTAAAGGGGGTCGCCAAGGAATCAGGAATCGATATCCCGATCGGACAGCTTTACCGGGCTACATTTACTTTCCTCGGGCTGCAGATAATAGCCTTGGTGATCATGTCTGTTTTTCCGGGGCTGGTTACGTGGTTACCTGGGAAAGTTTTCTAATTTGCGTACGTGAAAGGAAAAGGAGTTCAAGATGTATGAGCCTGATTTTAGACGCATCCAAATCGCGGCAAGCCGAGGGGAGGCGGAATTTGTTCCGCAGGCGGAGCTGCTGGTTGATTACACCATCCAGAGCGCCTTCCTGGGGCGGAAGGTTACCGATGGCGATTTAAAATCGCAGGTGGAGTTCTGGACTAAGGCCGGTTACGATTTCATGCCGCTGACTGTCGGGATGATGAACCCGGGAAAGGTCACGGAAGATTCGGCCATAAGCAAGGTTATTAAAGAAAGGATTGTAGGAGGAGATCAAGGCGGTTCGGATTCCTGGAATCTGGAAAAAAACAGCTTCATCGCCAACAGGGATGATTTTGATCGTTTTCCATGGGATGCACTCGCGTCTCTGGATTTCAGCAAATTTTACTCTGTAAAAGACATGTTACCGGAAAAGATGAAGGTGATCGCTCTTTCAGGGAAAATTTTTACGCTTACCTGGATGCTGATGGGATTTAATAATTTCGCCACAAAGCTGATTTTGGATGAAAGCCTGGTGGCGGATGTCGTTCAAAAGGTTGCAGAGATTCAAATGGATTGCCTGGACCACATTTTGGAGATGCCACACGTCGGCGGTGTCTGGATGGTGGACGATCTTGCTTTCGGAACAGGTCCCATGATCGCGCCTGAGGCCTTCCGTACGCATTTTTTCCCCTGGTATCGGAAGATTTCTGAACGCAGTCACAAGAGGGATTTGTTGGTGTTTTTTCATTCCGACGGCGATCTTTTAAAACTGATGGAGGATTTAATTGACATCGGCGTGGACGTGCTCCACCCGATTGATCCCCACTGCATGGATATCAGGTCGGTCAAGGAGGCCTTCGGCGACAGGCTGTGCATCATCGGCAATGTATCCAACGAGCTTCTGCGAAGTGCAAGTCCTGCCGAAATCGAGGAGAGAGTCCGTTACCTGATGGAAAACGTTGCTCCCGGGGGCGGCTACATGCTGGGGTCTGGAAATTCAGTCGCGGAGTGGTCCCGTTTCGAAAACTATATGGCCATGCGCGCGGCGACATTTCGGTACGGAGGGTACCGCGGGTAAGGTAAGGAGAGCATCGTATTTTCAAAGGTGGTTCTGAGTGCCTGTAGCAGCCCCGGGGCCGTGGGCCGCGGGGAATAAGCCGGTTAAGGAGGAGTTTTTCATGGCCGATTATAAAGATTATGGATTGAGAGAACCGAATCCGGATTTCGAGCGGATTCGTAAAACCGTTCATCATCAGGAACCGGACCGGGTACCGCTTCTTGAATCTCTGGTGGAATACCCAGTGCAAAGCAGGTTTTTGGGACGCGAAGTGAAATCCGACGACATCAAATCGCAGGTGGAATTCTATTACCAGGCTGGTTATGATACGGTGCCGGTCACGGTAAGTGCCATGGCTTTCGGGAAAGTGGACGATTCGTCTCCCATAAGCAGGGTTATCCGGGATAAGATGCTGAAGGACGAATCAGAAAAAGAGGATATGACGAAATGGAGCCTTGAGTACCGGAGCTTCATCAACGATCGGGAGGATTTTGAAACCTTCCCGTGGGAGGAACTCGAAAAACCGGAGATTCTGAAACCTCTCTACGACGTCAAGGATTATCTGCCTGAAGGTATGAAGGTGGTCGCCAATTCCGGAAAGATTTTTACGCTCACCTGGATGCTCATGGGGTTCAATAATTTTGCAACCAAATTGATCATGGATGAGCAACTGGTTTCGGATGTTTTTGGGAAAGTGGCTGAAATTCAGCTTAATATGCTCGATAAAATATTCGAGCTTCCCTATGTGGGCGTTGTCTGGCTTGTAGATGATCTGGCCTTTGGAAACGGACCGATTATTTCCCCCGCACATTACCGGAAATTTGTATTCCCCTGGTACAAGAAAATCGCGGAAAAGTGTCATGAAAACAATGTCCTTGTATTCCAGCATTCCGATGGAGACCTCACGGTTCTAATGGAGGATATCGTCGATATCGGCACCGATCTACTCCATCCGATCGATCCCACCTGTATGAGCATGAAGACGGTGAAACAAAAATGGGGGGATCGGCTTGCATTTGCTGGAAATGTGGCAAATGAGCTTCTTCGGAGCGCAACGCCTGAAGAAATCGATGCCAGAGTAAAATACCTGATGGAAACGATGGGGCCGGGTGGAGGTTATTGTCTGGCAGCCGGTAACTCGGTAACTGAATGGGGAAAATTTGAAAATTATATTGCGATGCTGAAAGCAGCGGAAAAGTATGGTAACTATCCCATGAAGTGATGCCGGGGAAAGCTTGCCGCCGGTGGTTTGATGTTATCGAATAGGAAAAGGAGTTTTGAGATGTACGAAAACCTGGAAGACATAAAGAATGCGATTATAGGCGGGAAACACGACCAGATAGAAGACCTGGTCAAAAAGGCTATTGACGCCGGGGCGGATCTTGAAGAGTTGATCAATGACGGAATGGTGGCTGCGATGGACGTGGTCGGGGAGAAATATTCCAAAAACGAGATCTATGTCCCCGAAATGCTGGTTTCGGCTGTGACCATGAAAAAGGGACTGGACCTGGTGAATCCGTTGCTTCAGGCGGATGCGAAGGAATCCAAAGGCACGATTATCATGTGCACCGTCAAGGGCGATATTCATGACATAGGCAAGAATCTGGTGATTATGATGCTTCAGGGTGCGGGTTTCGACGTGATCGACCTGGGTGTTGATTTGTCCGCGGAGAAGGTGGTCGAAGAAGTGAAAAGGACAAAGCCGAATATTCTTGGCATGAGTGCGCTTCTGACTACGACCATGCCGGAAATCAAAACGGTGATCGATGAATTGAAGGAGCAGGGAATCCGGGACAGCGTGAAAATTATGGTCGGCGGTGCCCCGGTGAACCAGGAATGGGCCGATAAAATCGGGGCGGACGGTTATGGGGCGGATGCCGGTCAGGCGGTGGATTTGGCCCGAAGGCTTGTTGCCGCATAATTCACAAAGATAACGTGGAAGGCGAAAATGGGGGGAGCGCCTCCCCTTTTCGCTTCCCCGTTCAGGTTTTTCCATTCTTTCCATTGACCATCCGAGCCTCCCCCCCCGGTGGTTGCTTTTCCTTTGACTGACAAAAGGTCCCCGGTTATACTCCCGGTTAAAAATAATATTTTTTCTTTCACATTCTACTTTCTCCAATAGAGATTTCTTTTTGTGATTGCTCCATGTCGTTTTTATTTGATACAGAATAGTTTGTTACAGGGGAAGTTCATAAAAAAAAGGAGGGTCGGCCATTGGATGAAAGAGATGTCATGGAGGTGGATGTTCTCTTTGTAGGCGGAGGAATTGCATCCTTGAGCGGTGCGCTTCACCTTTCGAACCTGGTTCAAAAACACAACGAGACGGTGGACCGCAAAGGTGAAGGAAAGAAATTGGAAGAGCTCGCCATAGCGGTGCTCGAAAAAGGCGCATACGTCGGGGCTCACAACATCTCCGGTGCGGTTGTCGATCCGGTTGCGTTGAAGGAACTGGTTCCGGATTATGCGGAAAAAAAAGCTCCGATCGAGGGGGAGGTGACCAGGGAGGAAGTCTGCTTCCTTACAAGCGGAAACAGGATCAAGATGCCGATGACCCCTCCTCCGTTAAACAACCACGGGAATGTGGTTGTTTCCCTTTCGAGGCTCAACGAATGGCTTGGGGGGCTTGTCGAGGAGGCCGGTGTGGATGTTTTCCCCGGGTTTCCATGCACCGAGGTTCTCTATGACGGGGATAGGGTTACAGGCGTCAGGACAGGAGACAAAGGTATCGATGCCGATGGAAACCAAAAACCCAATTATGAGCCCGGGATCGATCTCAAGGCGAGGGTGACGGTTTTCGGCGAAGGCACCAGAGGCAGCCTCACCCGCACAGTTATACGGAAATTCAATTTGTCCGACGGAAAAAATCCGCAGGGCTATGAGGTGGGTGTCAAGGAAGTCTGGGAGTTGCCGGGGCAGGAAAGGCTCAAACCGGGAGAGGTGATTCATACGATGGGATATCCCCTCAAGACGGATACCTTCGGGGGAGGGTTTGTGTACGGCATGCGGAACAACCACGTTTCAATCGGCCTGCTGACCAGTCTTGACTACAAAGACCCCTTTATGGATCCCCATGGGATGTTTCAAAGATTCAAGACCCATCCTTACATAGCAGAGATATTGAAAGGCGGAAAGCCGGTGCAGTTCGGCGCGAAAAGCGTGCCGGTCACCGGCTATTATTCCATCCCCAGGCTCTATTTTGACGGCGGGATGCTGATCGGGGATTCAGCAGGGTTGTTCAACGGAATGAAAATCAAGGGAATCCATTATGCGATGAAATCGGGGATGCTTGCCGCCGAAACCGTTCTCGATGCCCTGGTGAAGGATGACGTTTCAGCTGCATGTCTCTCGAATTATGAAAAGGCGGTTTATGAAAGTTATATCGGCAAACAGCTTTACAAGGTTCGGAATTTCCGCCAGTCTTTCGAAGGAGGACTCTGGCGGGGGTTGTTTCGAGTCGGAATCCAGTATTTACTGGGAGGAAGGGATTGGAGCGACCATTTGACGGCCGAACCGGATTACGCTGGAATGAAAAGCGTGGCGGAGTATTACGGTACGGATTCACCGTCCGAGGAACAGAAGGGCCTGATAAAATACGACGGGGAACGGACGTTCGACAAGGAGACGGATGTTTACCATTCCGGTTCGACCCACGAGGAAGCCCAGCCGCCTCATCTCCATGTTCCGGATTTGAATATCTGCTACACCAAATGCAGGGAATTGTACCAGAACCCCTGTGTGAGCTTTTGTCCTGCCGGTGTTTACGAAATGGAAAAGGACGAAGAAACCGGAACATTGAATTTAAAGCTGAACTTTTCAAACTGTGTCCATTGTAAGACCTGTGACATCAAGGATCCGTTCGAGAATATTATCTGGGTTCCACCTGAGGGCGGCGGAGGACCCAAATATACGATCGTATAACAGCCGCAATCAAGGGTTGACTTGACGGCCCGGGGGCTAACATAAAGCATGGTCTCCGGGTCGTCTGGTTCATGTTGAAGGAATAGGGGGTATGATGAGCGCTAACATGCATCGGGTTGTGTTCGAGCCAATGGGGCTTTCCGTTCAAGTCCCTGAAGGAACGAGTCTTCTGGAAGCGGCGGTTTTGCTTAAACTGCCTATCAGATCGGATTGCGGCGGCAGAGGGCTATGCGGGAAATGCGTCGTCCAGATTAATTCCGAGGATTCACTGTCTCCGCTGACTGAAGGCGAGAAAGATCTCTTAAACGAAGACGAGCGGCTTTCCGGGCACCGCCTTGCCTGCCAGGCACAAGTCTTCGGCCCGGTTCGAGTGGGTGTTCCGCGGGCGACGCTCGATATCGGCGCAGCTTTGGGAAAAACTGAAATAGAGGCGAGTTTCGATTTACACCCCATGGTGGAACGCATGAGAGGGGCTCGTGAGGATAGAGGGGCTGAAAATGACGTTGGGCTTCCAGCGGATCGGGCTGCGTTTTTAACATCCGGAACAGCCGGGAGAGAGAGCCGCTCGGAAACGGTGGATCTTAATGGATTGAGGGATATGGCCAAACCAGACCGGTTTCGTGGACCACTCACCCTGGTAAGGCATGGCAGGCGGGGCATTACCTCCGTACTGCCGGGAATCCGACCGCGTTCTTTGGGGGTTGCACTGGATATCGGAACAACGACGATAGCCTGTTATCTCTGTGATATGTTGTCTGCTAACGTCATTGCCTCGCAGGCTTCCGCAAACCCCCAGAGGCGCTTCGGTGAGGATGTGATAAGCCGAATCGCTTTCTGCGATTCCAAGGAGTCGGGCACTGAAATTCTGCGTGAGTCCGTTGTCGAAGAGATAAACGGGTTGATCGCAGGATGCGTTGAACAAGCTGAAGCAGAAATGCAGGACGTGGACGAGGTGACCGTTGTGGGAAACACGACGATGCAGCATCTTTTTTGCGGCATTCACCCGCACAGCCTGGGCGTTTCACCGTATCTGCCGATTTTCGCCGGAGGTTTGAACCTGTCTGCAGCGGAATTCGGCCTTTCGCTGAATCCAGGCACGAATGTGTACATTTTCCCTGTGGTGTCGGGTTTTGTCGGAGGGGATACGCTCGGGGCGGTGGTTGCGGAGAAACCTCACCGGTCAAAACAGACAACCTTGATCGTCGATATTGGAACCAACGGGGAAGTTGTCCTTGGTTCCAAGGATGGCCTTTGGGCCACCAGTTGTGCGACGGGACCGGCGCTTGAAGGGGCGCAGCTGGAATGCGGAATGAGAGCATCTCCAGGTGCGGTCCATCGTGTCAGCTACGATGATCAAAACGGTTTTGATTTTGAAATAATCGGCGGATCTTCGGAACCGGCACGCGGGCTTTGCGGGTCCGGGGTCATCGACTCCGTGGCCTCGATGCTGCGCGGCGGTGTCATGCTTTCCAACGGCAGGTTGAGAGAAGGAGCCACCGGGGTTGTGGTGGATCCGGAGGGCATAGGACGATCCTTTGAACTTGTACCCTCCAGGTATTCGTCCACGGGCCGACCGGTGGTTGTGAGCCTGAACGACATTCGTCAGATCCAACTGGCCAAGGCCGCCCTCAGAGTCGGCATCGAAGCGCTGATGCGACGGGCAGAGGTCAACTTTATAGACACGCTTGTGCTGACAGGGGCTTTTGGTGCCCGGTTCGATTGGTCAAATGCAATCGCGATCGGGATGTTCCCCGATCGGTCAACCTTTGGGTCCGTGCGTGCCGTGGAAAACGCGGCAGGCGTCGGGGCTGTGATGGCTTTGCTTGACAGCCGAGCCCGGGAAGAGGCCGAATCCCTGAGCCGCAGCATAAAATTCCTGGAATTGGCGCAGGAACCGGGGTTCGCGACTGAATATCCTTTTTACATGTCGTTCCCGGAGCCATGAGTTTTCGTCCGTTCCGGAATCTCCGTCTCACCTCTCAGCGAATGAATGAGACGATCAGCATCCCCTCGGGGCCGGCCACTTCAGCCGCAACTATTCGAAAGAACAACCAAAACAGCAGTTGCGTCGAAAATGTTTGTTGAATGTGGACAGAGACTGTTTATTATTAAAAGAAACGGTTTGGAAAGTTTTGATGGGAAGGGAGAAGGTGATGACGGTCATTAAAATTAAGGGGATGTCCTGCCAGCATTGTGTAAAGGCTGTTACAAAGGCGCTTGAGGGCGTCGAAGGGGTAGCGGATGTCCGGGTGGATCTGGAAAAAGGCCAGGCTGAATTTCGGGAGGCGGCCCCGGTCGATAGGAAGAAGATCTCCGAAGTGATTAGCAAAGCCGGTTATGAAGTCGTCTGAAAAAGTCACGGTTTCGATTGCCGGGATGTCCTGTTCCGCCTGCGTTCGACGGATTGAAAAGGGACTCGAGGCAATGGAAGGCGTCGAGGGGGCGGCGGTCAATTTTGCGCTCGAAAATGCCATGGTGGAGTTTGATCCGTCATCTGTGACCATTGAAGCCATCCAGGAAACGGTCCAGGACCTGGGCTACAACGTTACAGCAGTCAGCCGGGAATCTTCGGAATCCTCGTTGAAAACAACGGTGAGCGTTGGAGGCATGACATGCGCTGCATGCGTTCGCAGGGTTGAATCGGCGCTCGCTGCGCTTGATGGGGTGACGGATGTTTCGGTGAATCTTGCGACCGGCAAAGCGACGCTGGTGCATGAGCCGGGGTGGGCCGGGGTTGCATCGGTGGCCAAAACTCTGGAGGACTCGGGTTATGAGTATTTAGGAATACCCGACGAATCCGCGGAAGATCCAGGCGAGGTCGCACGCCGAAAAGATTTGAGCGATCTCAAAATCCGCTTCGTGATCGGGGTCGTTTTGAGCATCGTGATCCATATGGGATCCATGCAGCACTGGTTTCCGTTTCTTCGGGATATCCCTCGCCAGCAGATGCTTTATATCCTTTTTGTACTCGCCACTCCCGCGGTTTTCTGGGTTGGATCACGATTTTTTTCCGGGGCCTGGAAGGCGGCAAGGCAGAAGACCACCGATATGAATTCACTCGTGGCCGTAGGTGCTTCGGCCGCGTATTTCTATTCTTCCCTGGCGACGTTTTTCCCGGGAATTTTTGCGGCCGGTGGGATTGAGCGCCATGTCTATTTTGACGGAGCATCGATGATCGTCGCTTTCATCATCCTCGGACGGATGCTGGAAGCAAAGACCAGGGGGAGGACTTCATCGGCCATCAAGCGTTTGATGGGGCTCAAGCCGAAAACCGCGCTGGTGCGGCGCAACGGGAAAGAAATGGAGATCCCGGTCGAGGAAGTGGTTGTCGGCGACGAGGTGGTCGTGCGCCCCGGGGAGCGGATTCCGACCGACGGAAAGGTGGTTTCAGGTTCTTCATCCGTGGATGAGTCCATGTTGACAGGGGAAAGCATGCCGGTTGCAAAGGACGTTGGAAGCGAGGTTTTCGGCGCGACGGTGAATGGTCACGGCGGGTTCACCTTTAAGGCGACCCGGGTGGGGAGAGATACTGCGCTTGCCCAAATCATCCGGCTTGTCGAAGAAGCGCAGGGATCGAAGGCTGGAATCCAACGGCTGGCCGACAAAGTCGCCTCGGTTTTCGTGCCGGTGGTTTTTGGAATCGGCGTTGTGACGTTTTTCATATGGTATTTCGTCGTGCCGGATCCGGTATTTACCAGGGCCCTGCTTAATTTCGTTTCGGTTTTGATCATCGCCTGTCCGTGCGCGATGGGCCTTGCGACTCCGACCGCGGTTATGGTCGGGACGGGTCTAGGGGCCGAAAACGGCCTGTTGATAAAGGGAGGAGAGAGCCTCGAGAGAGCTTACAGGCTCAATACGGTGGTATTCGACAAGACCGGGACCCTCACGGTCGGGAAGCCCGCGGTTACAGATGTCATTCCCGCCGCGAATGTATCCCGTGAGCAATTGCTTCAGGCTGCAGCCTCAGTGGAAGCCGCGTCCGAACACCCGCTTGCAAGGGCGGTGGTTGCCGGGGCTCGTGCTGAAGGGATCGAGCCGAAACAGGTGAAAAATTTCCAGGCACTTTCAGGCTTTGGTGCTGAGGCTTGGCTCGACGACAAAAAATACATTTTAGGGAATCCACGTCTCATGGAAATTCGGGAAATGACGATGAACGGGGCCGACGCAGAGGCCGAACGGCTTTCGACTGAAGGAAAAACCAGCGTCATGGTTTCCATTGAAGGGCAGGTTATCGGTGTCATCGGTTTTTCAGATCAGCCGAAACCGTCTGCTGCCGAAGCCGTCCGCAGGCTGAAGGCAATGGGCCTGCAGACGGTGATGCTTACCGGCGACAACGCGGCCACCGCGCGTGCGGTTGGGGCCTCGCTGGGCATCGAGGAAATCCGTGCCGAAGTTCTTCCTTCCGAAAAAACGGATGAAATCAAAAAGTTGAAGGCAATGGGCCGGGTGGTGGCGATGGTCGGAGACGGAATAAACGATGCACCGGCCTTGACCGCCGCGGACATCGGGATCGCCATTGGAGCGGGAACCGACGTTGCCATGGAAGCGAGCGATATTACCTTGATGCGGGAGGATCTTAATGCAGTTCCCATGGCGATAAGCCTTTCGTTTCATACGATGAGGATCATCAAGCAGAACCTGTTCTGGGCTTTTTTTTACAATTCCCTGGGCATACCGGTGGCTGCGGGTGTTTTCTACCCATTTTTCGGTATCCTGTTGAACCCTGTGTTCGCTGCCGGAGCGATGGCGATGAGTTCCGTGTGTGTTGTCGGGAATGCACTACGGCTTCGCCGGGTATGGGCGAAAGAGGTTCGGGGGAACTAACGGGAAATTTTTGAAACCGAAGAAATCAGAGGCTGAGGAAATGGAAAAAGAATTCTGGACGATGGCCGAAGCGCTGGAGTTTTTTAAGGTCGAGGAAGGTTTTCTTTTCGAACTGGAAGGCGAGGAAATCATCTGTCCCAGATGCTTTCAGGGCTCGGAAGCGAAGCATTTGTCGATCGACGAAATGGAAAAGGTTCGCATTGCGAAGGTCCTCTGTGAAGAGATGGGAGTGAACATTTCAGGTGTTCAGGTGATTCTGCATATGAGGCAGCAGATGCTGGCGATGCGCAACCAGTTCGATGCGATCCTGGAGGATTTGAGAGACAGGTTTCTGGAATTGCACGCCAGGTCGTGACCCGGGGGCAGGGTTATAATTTCATTTTGGACCTGACATCTTCACCGTAGAAATTGTCGATTTTTTCAGCCGCCTGAACAAGTTCCTTTTCCGATGATTTGGGAACCTTGATCACGAGTTTCAGCAGCAGGTCTCCTCGCTGTTTTGTCCGGGTGTTTAAGGCACCTTTGCCCTTCAGTTTGAGGGTTTGTCCGGCTTGGCTTCCTGGAGGTATCTTCACTTTCACATTTCCGTCCACCGTCGGGACGTTGACCGAGCCTCCGGCAACCGCTTCCTTGACGGTAATCGGCAGTTCCATGATGAGGTTGTCACCTTCCCGCGAAATCAACCGATGAGGCTTGACGTGGACGATCAGGAACAGATCCCCTGGTTTACCTCCGCCGGAGCCCGGTTCTCCTTTGCCTGCCACCCTTACCTTCGAGCCTTCGTGAACTCCGGGAGGTATGGTCACCTTGATCGTTTCAGACCCTTCCACCCGTCCGGTCCCCCCACATGCCTGGCAAGGCCGGCCCACGGTTCCATGTCCCCCGCACTCCGGGCATACTCTGGTGAAATTCATGGGGCCCCCGGCGATATTCAAACGTCCGGAACCGCCGCATGTGGGACATGAGGTTCTTTTTGCCGAAGGGTCTGATCCGGTTCCGCCGCACACGGTGCATGCTTTTCCGCCCTTGAGGGTTATTTCCGTTTCGAAACCTCTCAAGGCGGAAAGAAAGTCGATCGTCATATGGTGTTCCAGATCCCTCCCATGGGCAGCCTGGGCGCCGGTTCCGGTGAATCCACGGGATTGTCCCGCGGTGCCGAAAAGATCTCCGAAAATGTCTTCATAGCTCTGGTAGCGTCCGAATCCGCCGGCACCGCCCGCCTGCGCCCGGCCCCGTACGTTTTCCCATTCCTTGTACTGGCGGGCTTTTTCAGCATCGAAGCCCTGCTTGAGAGCTTCTTCGCCGAACTCATCATAGAGTTTTCGTTTGTCTTCCTTGCCGAGGACATCGTAGGCTTCGGAAATCTCTTTGAACTTATTTTCAGCTTCGGCGTTGCCGGGATTGATGTCCGGGTGCCACTTACGGGCGAGCTTCCGGTAAGCCTTCCTGATTTCTTCCTGGGACGCGTTTTTGCCGACCCCAAGAACGGCATAGTAATCTTTGGCCATGGAAAAATTACTCCTGTGAACTAGCTGCTTTCCATCCGGAAATGCCCGATGGGCACGAGCTGATGCGAGGTTTTCGAACTCCATGAAATTATAATTGCCATTGTGAAAATGTCAAACCCGGTCCTACCATTCCTGAGACGGGGTTAAAAATGCTTTAACTCTAATATCTGTTTCTGTTATAGTGCGCATGCATTTCCTGGAAGGACCTCATCAATATACATAGGCTACAGTCATATTGCAGATAGAAATGAGACAGGAGTGGAAATGAGCACTGAAACTTTCCTTACGATAGACGACGTGAAGGTTGACTTCAAACCGGGCGAAACGATTCTTGAAACCGCGCAACGTCACGGGATTCACATCCCGACCCTGTGCCACATCCAGGGTCTGGAGGCCACCGGCGCATGCAGGGTTTGCGTCGTGGAGGTCAAGGGTGCCCGCAACCTGGTTGCTTCCTGCGCAGCGCCTGCGGCAGGCGGTATGGAGATCTACACTCGCTCGCCTCGGGTCTTGCAGGCCAGAAAGGTTTATATCGAGCTCCTGCTTTCCTCCGGGCATCACTATTGTGCGACCTGTGAATCCTCGGGAGATTGTCGACTTCAGGACCTGGCCTATGAATACCAGGTCGAATCTGTAAGGTTTCCCGAGACCCCGACCCGATATCCTGTCGAAGAAAACGACTTGATTCTCCGTGATTTCAGTAAATGCGTGATGTGTGGCCGCTGTGTTCAGGCCTGTAACGAGATTCAGGTCAACCAGGCGATTTCGTTTGGTTATCGTGGGGTGGATTCCAAGATCGTGACCACAGGGGACTTCCCTTACAGCAATTCGGACTGCGTTTTCTGTGGAGAATGCGTCCAGGTCTGCCCGGTGGGTGCCTTGATCGCCAGGCCAAGCCGTTTTTCCGGTAAGCCGTGGGAGATCAAAAAGGTCCGGACCACCTGTCCTTACTGTGGTGTCGGGTGCCAGATGGACCTCTATGTGAAGGATAACCGCGTGGTCAAAATCACCGGTGCGGAGGGCTCCGGTCCGAACCATGGGAGCCTCTGTGTCAAGGGGCGTTTCGGGTATGATTTCATTCACGACCCTGACCGCCTGAAAATGCCGCTCGTACGGAAGGACGGGGTCTTCCACGAGACGTCATGGGACGAAGCTCTAAGTCTCGTGGCTGAAAGGTTCCAGGCCGTTAAAGATGGGTTCGGGCCGGATGCGATAGGCGTGCTTTCAAGCGCCCGGGTTACCAACGAGGAAAACTACGTTGCCCAGAAATTTGCGAGGGCCGCGATCGGGACAAACAATATCGATCACTGCGCGCGTCTCTGACACTCCTCTACGGTGGCAGGTCTTGCCGCCGCCTTTGGAAGCGGTTCCATGACGAATCCCATAGAAGATATTGAAAAAGCCCAGCTTATTTTGATCACCGGTTCCAACACCACCGAGAACCATCCGGTCCTGTCTTCTTATGTGAAAAGGGCGGTAACCCGCCTGGGGGCGAAGCTCATTGTTGTTGACCCCCGCAGGATTCCGATCACCCGGTTCGCCGATATTTGGCTCAGGCAGACGCCGGGAACGGATGTGGCCTGGATCAATGGAATGATGCATGTGATCATCCGGGATCACCTCTATGACGAAGACTACGTCAAAGCCCGCACGGTGGGGTTGGAAGAGGTTCAAAAGGTTGTTGAAAAATATACCCCTGAATATGTCGAGGAAATAACCGGCATTCCTGCCGAGGACCTGACGGCCGCAGCCAGGCTTTACGCCGGGGCCCCAGCCGCCTCCATCCTCTATGCGATGGGGATTACCCAGCATGTAAGCGGTACGGACAATGTAAAATCCCTTGCGAATCTAGCGATGCTCTGCGGCAACGTCGGAGTGGCCGGGGGCGGCGTGAATCCTTTGCGCGGTCAGAACAATGTTCAGGGCGCATGCGACATGGGCGCGCTCCCAACTGTTTATACAGGTTATCAACCCGTGGCCGACCCGGCCGTGCGGGAACGTTTCAGACAAGCCTGGGGAGCGCAGAAACTGCCGTATCGCCCCGGACTCACCGCAACCGAGATGATGGAGAAGGCTTACACCGGGGATCTCAAGGCGATGTACATCATTGGTGAAAATCCCATGGTGTCGGATCCTGACCTGAATCACGCCAAGAAAGCGGTCAGAAAGCTGGATTTTCTGGTGGTGCAGGACATTTTCCTTACCGAAACGGGCCGAGAGGCGGATGTGGTTTTGCCCTCGACGGCGTTCGCAGAAAAGAACGGGACGTTCGTGAATACCGAGAGAAAGGTTCAGCTTGTGCGTAAGGCCGTGGATCCTCCGGGAGAGGCAAGAGAGGACTGGAAGATCTTGACGGAGTTATCCTCCAGGCTCGGGTTCGGCATGGGCTATTCCGGGCAGGATGAAATCATGGAAGAAATTTCCGAACTCACGCCCAGCTATCGAGGAATCAATTACCGGCGGCTTCAGGAGGGGGGCATTCACTGGCCCTGCCCGGACATCGATCATCCGGGCACACCGTGCCTGCATATCGACCGCTTCACCTGCGGGTTGGGAGTTTTCCACGCCATAGACCATATTCCCCCGGACGAGACACCGGATGAGGACTATCCGTTTTATTTAACCACCGGCAGGGTTCTTTACCAATACCATACCGGCACGATGACAATGAAAAGCGTCGGTCTGAACAATCTTGCCCCTCGATGTTTTGTTGAAATGGCTCATGAGGATGCAGACAGGTTCGAAATAGCGGAGGGAGACGTGGTTCGGGTGGTTTCGAGACGCGGGGAATTGACCGCCCAGGCCAGGATTTCGGAAAAAGCCGTGGAGGGAACGGTGTTTCTTCCGTTTCATTTCGCCGATGCTGCGGCCAATATGCTGACAAACCCCGTGCTTGATCCTGTCGCCAAAATTCCCGAATTCAAGGTGTGCGCCGTGCGGATTGAGAAAAATCTGGCGGATGCGGCCTGAACAGAACCATGGAGTTTGTTTCATCGAAAAACTTCAACATCAAGTGCAGTGGAGACATGACCGATGAATTTCACAAAAGACTTATGGAAGGTTAACCCTGATCTCACGCCGGAAATTATGGATAGGGTGGATCATGTGATCGACCATTATAAATTGAAACAGGTTAATCTCATCCCGGTGCTGGAAGAATGCCAGGAAATCGCCGGATACCTGCCTGTGGAACTTCAGCGCTACATCGGCCGGGGCCTCAATGTCCCTGGAAGTACCATTTACGGGGTTGTGACCTTTTATTCCTATTTTTCGATGGTACCGAAAGGAAGGCACACGATAAAGGTATGTATGGGTACCGCCTGCTATGTCCTGGGGATCGGCGAAGTTCTGAGCCGGATCCAGTCCGAATTCAATCTCGATGTTGGGGGAACGACGGAGGACAGGAGATTTTCTCTTGAAGCGGTACGATGCCTCGGCGCGTGCGGCCTTGCGCCTGTTATGGTGGTCGATTCAGATACTCACGGGGGAGTGAAAGCCGATCGTGTCCTCGAAATTCTTAGTCGTTATGAATAGGGCAGTGCCGGGGCGGAAGCCTTTGAAGCAGTCACGTAGACATCCGGAGGGAAGTAAATGCGGAAATTGACCGTGCAGGACCTTCACGAAATAAAGGAGAAACAGAAAAGCCAGACAGCGATCAGGATGGGGACCGCGGCGGAAAAAGGAGATTCGGCGG
>Ga0068714_10002500_pt1 | contig 23574 bp, 25 predicted proteins | sample MTBNYHSulfiMetaG_FD_62988 | JGI IMG/M metagenome (GOLD analysis project Ga0068714, IMG submission 62988) | Enrichment culture microbial communities from rom New York Harbor, USA that are MTBE-degrading - MTBE-NYH (New York Harbor Sulfidogenic)... | ecosystem: Environmental > Aquatic > Marine >... | reverse complement strand
CCTCACGGGTGCTGCCAGTTCTGCAGCTCGAGGATGTTCCCCTCCGGGTCCCGGGCGTAGGTCCAGGTGATGGTGCCGGCCCCTTGGATGGGCACACGCACGACCTCCCCGAGTGAGGCGCCTCCGGCGTCGATCACGGCCTGCAGGGCCGCCTGCACGTCCTCGACCTCGAAAGCGATGTGCCCGAAACCGGGCGTGTCGGCACCGCGCGGCGGCGCAGCCTCCGACCGCTCGCCGGACGAGGCAGCCGATCTCCCGTACTCGAACACCTCCAGGGTCGGCCCCGTCTCGCCGGCTCCCGGCAGGCGGAGGTGGATACCCCGCACCCGGGCCCCGGGCACCCCGCTGCCCCGGGCCAGCCATTCCCCCTTCAGGTTCCGTTCCGGCGGGACGGGCACGCAGCCGAAGACCCGCTCGTAGAACCCGGCCAGGCGCCGCCAGTCCCGGGCCACCAGGTTGGTGTGGGCGTAGCGGGCGGCCAGCGGCACCGCGGGGGGCTTCACCGGGCCTCCGGGAGCCGGATCGTCCGCTTTTCTGGGTCCGGCTGTTCCCGGTACAGGATGGCGACGTTTCCGATTACGCCGGCCACGGCGGCGCCCGTGCCGGAGGCGATGGCGCTGGCCAGCTCCCGGCGGCGCTCCTTGTGCTCAACGAACTTGACCTTGATCAGCTCGTGGGCCCCCAGGGCCCGGTCGACCGTGCCCAGGAGCTCGGGGGTTACCCCGTGCTTGCCCGACCACACCACCGGCTTGAGGCGATGGGCCAGTGCCCGCAGGTGCCTGCGCTGCCGGCCTGCCAGCTCCCGTCTTTCGTGCATGCCCTGCATATTGCGGCTTTTCCGCGGACTGAGCAAGCCGGCGAAGGGGCGGCTTTGCATTCTCCGCCCGAATACCCTATCATTGCTGTAGTAAGGAGGAAAGCGATGCCGGTCACCAAGCTCAAGGAGTTTCTGGACAAGAAGAAGGTCAAGTTCGTGAGCATACGGCACTCCACGGCCTACACTGCCCAGGAGATCGCCGCGTCGGCCCATGTCAAGGGCCGAAACCTGGCCAAGAGCGTGGTGGTGAAGCTCGACGGGAAGATGGCCCTGGCCGTGCTGCCGGCCAAGTACCAGATCGATTTCGACAGGCTCCGCGGGGCGGCCAAGGCAAAGCAGGTCGAGCTGGCCGCGGAAGGGGAGTTCGTCGAGAGGTTCCCGGGCTGCGAAACCGGGGCCATGCCGCCTTTCGGCAATCTCTACGACCTCCCGGTCTACGTCGACGACACCCTGACCCGGGACGAGGAGATCGCCTTCAACGCCTGCTCCCACACGGAGCTGATCCAGATTGCCTACGAGGACTTCGCGCGTCTGGTCAAGCCCAAGGTCGCCAAGTTCTCGGTGCTCAAGTAGGAGGGAGCCGCCGCGGCGCCCCGCGCGGCGGCCCCGTTCGGATCCACGGGAAGGGGTCTCAGTCGTCCCAGTCCTTGTCCGGTGAATCGTCTCCGTAGGTCTGAATCCACTCGAGCTTCTCCGCGGACCAGCGCAGCTCGTCCGGGGTGACGAGCTCGCCCAGGACCAGCCTGAGCTGCGCATCCGCAAGAGCCGGTATCTGGCGCCACTTCCACCACGGCAGGGACCACGTCAGGTACAGCTTGTAGACCTTGTACAGCAGGGAGTCCCGTAGCTCGGCCCACTTGCCCCCCGGGTCGCCGAGCTCGTAGAACGCAGAGTTCTCGATATCCTCGCCGAGGTCGCGGTATACGCGATAGGGCACCTTGCTGCAGTACCAGAAGTAGTCATCCTCCCTGGTCACCGGCATGAACTCCGGAAGCAGGAAGGAATAGCAGGTATAGGGGAACGGCATCTCGTACAGGACGCCGGTCAGGTCGCGGTCCGCGAGTCCCAGGCTCGTATTGTCGCGCATCACCGCGATCGAGTCGGCGGCCTGCCACTCCAGGTAGCTCTGGAAGTTCAGGCCTTCGAGGTCCGCCGACAGGACGCACCCGGCGTTCGGATCCGTTTCGCTGGCCAGGTTCTGGTAGAGGATGCCTCCGTGACCGTAGCCCTTGTTGAGCACCAGGGACATCAGGTTGCTCGTCCAGGTTCCCGAGCTCCTCGACAGGAGCACGTCCCCGTTGGCAAACGCACCGTCTGCGAAGGAGGTAGGGAAGGACGGCCCCCCGGGGTAGTCTGCGATGGCCTTCGCCTGAACCGGGGGCGCGAACACCCCCTCCGCCGCCAGCAGCGCCCGAAGCTCCCCGTCCCGGTCCTCCTCTGCCAGGAAGTCTTCGAGCGCCGAGAAATCCTGGGCCGCTTTGGCGTGGATGACCAGATCGAGGACGTCCACCGCCCCGGCGTTCGCCGTCTCCACGGCGGACACCACCTGGGCTTCCTCGTCGTGGAGCTGGCAGGAGAATATCACCAGGGCGAGAACCGCGGCCGCCAGTACCAGCACTTTTCTCATCATCAGTCTCCTCCATACACGATTTCACGATTCAGTCGTTCCGCGGGTTTGACCGCAGGTAGAACGGGATGTTGACGCTCTTCACCTCCTTCCTCCCCTCGAGATCGTAGAAATGCAGGGTCATCCCGGGTCCGAAGGCCGGCTCCGGACCGTCGAGATACACGAGCATCGAACCATGCCTGCCTACGATCCGCTGAATCGAATACGAAAGCGGCAGGAAATCCCGCCGGGCGAGCGTGGCCTGGTCCAGCCGCGCGATGGCCCAGCGGCCGCCTTCCTCCTGGAGCGGCACGAAGATCTCCCCCCCGGCGATCAGGGGCTCTCCCATGCGCCGTGCCAGGGGGGCAATCGCCGCAGCCGATTGTGCGCCAACCGTGCGGCCCGTGACGAGGTCGAGCCGCTCGACAGATGCTACGGACGCTCCGGCCGTATCGGACGCCCCGGGTGCCTCGGCAGGGCGGCCCGGGCGGGGAGTGCGCACGAGCAGGAGGGTGTCACCCTCCCCGGACAGCAGCCAGCAGGAGCCCGCGGAGTCTGCCCGCCGGAGCTCCGTGAGCTCGTGCGTGGCGGTGTCGATCCGGTAGAGGTGCAGGTACCCGGGCTTCCCGACATCCGTGGTGGTCATGAACACCGCACTGCCCGACACGGCCAGGCCCGTCCTCAATCCGGCGATCCCCCGAATTTCCCTGAGCAGCTTCCTGGCCCGGGTGTCGACCACGGACACGGTGAACCCTTCGGCGGTCAGGGTGTGATGGGTCACGTAGACGATCCCGTCGGCGGCGAGCACGTGGTTGTACACCCGGTAGGGCAGGGCGATGCGGGCCGCCGCCTGGCCCGTATCGGGTTCGAGAGCCCCCAGCGCCTTGGGCGCGGAGCGCGCCCAGTACAACCCATCGCTGTCCCGGGTCAGGGTGTACGCAGCAGGGTCGAAGGAGCCCAGCCGTGACAGCTCCAGTGCGACCGGATCGGCCACCAGGAGCTCTCCGTAGGCGATGAACGCACACGCGGCTGCTTCGGTCGATCCAGGGGAGGGGGCAACGGCAGTGCAGGGACCTGCGAGGAGAAGAAGAAACCACCCTCCCAGCCATGGGCCTCGCTTCGTGCGCATCCGGCGTGTACCTGTCTCGAATTCTAAGCCAGGGGTGAGGCAAAAATCAAGAAAACCTTCGCCTCCGGGGGCAAACCGGGGCAAGAGCGTTTTGATCAAGCCGCGAAAAAGAAGTACACTCTGTGCCCATGGGGAGCAAGGAATCGATGCGGTTGGGGCGGGACGGAGTCGGCTCGGCGAGCACGGATGCCGGCCGGTACTACCTCTCCTACGCCCAGATCCACGACACGGTGAAGCGTCTGGCGGCGGAGATGACGGCTGCGGGCTTTGATCCCCAGGTCATCGTGGCCATCGGCACAGGGGGATTCATCCCGGCCCGGATCCTCAAGACCTTCGTCAACCGCCCGATCTACGCGGTCGGGATCTCCTACTACGGGGTCGACAACGTGCCCATGGCTACCCCCCAGACCATCCAGTGGATCGACGAGGTGGAGAAGAAGCTGGCAGGCAAGCGGGTGCTTCTGGTCGACGAGGTCGACGACTCGAGAGTCACCCTCGAGTACTGCCTGCGGGAGCTGTTGAGCCACCAGCCGGCCGAGGTGGCGGTCATGGTCCTGCACAACAAGGACAAGGAGAAGCGCGGCCGCCTGCCGTCGGCGATCCGCCACTACTTCGTCGGGGAGCAGACCGCCGATCGCTGGATCTGCTACCCCTGGGATGCCGAGGATATCGACGCCCACGAGGAGCGGGCCCGCGCCGAGGCTGCCATCGCCTCCGGCTGAGGGCGGCGTCGGGGTCGCGGTCCTCCACTCCGATCCTTCTAGATGTCGATCCCTGCGGATCGGAGCTTGTCGATCATCATCCGGGTAGCGCGTCGCTGATACTCCTCGGGGCTCGGGGGCTCGTCGGATGTCGGCTTCCAGCGAAGCAGCTCCTGGTGCTCCAGCCACTTCAGGTCGAGGACGCTCACGATTGCGGCGACCGCCCTGTCGCGACGGCAGAGCATCACGCGCTCTCCGCCGTAGCTGACCCGGTTCACGACCTCGCTGAGGTTCTGCCGGGCCTTTCGGATCGAGTACCAGGTGCTCACCATCCTCCTGCTCCTTGGCCGCGAGGTTTCACGGGCTCCGCGAAGTGCACGCATGGTACGCATGGTACGCATGGTACGCGTGGTACACGTGGTACACTGCGTGCACTCCGCGGAAGCCCCAATTGACCCAAAAGAATCGAGACATACGATACAACGGGGCGCGGTCTCCGCCCGCTTGCGCCCAATCGTGCCGGCGGCCGAGCTCAGGGCCGCAGGGCCAGGTCGTGGCGAAAGTGGAGGAGCACGCGCAGGAAGGCCTCCGAGTGCAGGGGGTTCTCGGGGAAGTAGTACAGGTGCGACGGGCACCGGCAGTCCGAGGAGCCGAATCGGGGTACGCTTCCCGCGGCCAGCGCTGCCACCTCCCGGGCCAGGGGGCACTCCAACCGGTGAGGGCTGCGGATCGGCAGGGCCCGGACGGACCTGCGGGGCAGGCGAGCGAGCAGGTAGTCGATGTGCCAGTGCAGAGACTTCGACTTGCGCAGGTGCCGGGCCAGGCGGGCGGACAGCCCGCCCATGGCGGAGCCCACGTACACGTAGTGGCCGGGATCGAAGCGCTGAGGCCCCAGGGAGCCGACCGGGCAGAGGAGCTCCTCGTCGATCCGCAGCGCCAGCAGGTAGGCGCCCCGGTCCTCGCTGCAGCGGGCGGCGGCTTCGTCGTCGATGGGCAGGCGCAGGCGTTCCAGCCGGGCCAGGCCGTCCGCCCCGGTGCGGATCGAGGAAGCGCCGATCCAGATTCGCTCGCGCAGCTCCAGGAGCCTGCGACTGAAAGCCGGGTCGGTGTGCACGTCCGGCAGGAACCGCTCGGCGTTGGGGTTCTGCACCACGAACAGGACGCCGGCTCGCTCACCCTCCCCGGCCAGGCGCGCGAGCTCATCCAGGTGCCGCAGGCCGCGTGCAGTGGCCGCATCCGGGAACATGGCCGTGCCCTCCTCGACCAGCGTGCAGGACTTGACCTCGAGAGTCATCCGCCGGGGGCGTCCGGGAAGGCGGAAGCGGAAATCCAACCGGGAGCTTCCGACTCGGACCTCCCGCTCCAGTTCCGTCAGCCCCGGAAACAGGGCCGGCAGGAGCAGGCGCTCCGCCGCGGCGCCGGCCCGGGTGGACTGAAGGGGTACCACCGTGCCCTGGTAGTAGGCCGCGGCCAGGGTGTACTCGAGGCCGGGGGCCGTCGCGGCGCCCCGGCGCTGGAGAATCAGCCGGCGCCCCGGCACCAGGAGCTCGAGCATCCGCCCGGGGTTCGGGCAGTGGGCCCGCAGGACCTCCGGGCCCGAGCCTGCGCCCCCGGTCGTCCGGGCCAGGACCACGAATCGGTTCGGGCGCTCGAGAAAGAGGGCTTCCCGGTGGTTGGTGAACAGCTGCAAGTAGGGCGCCTCGGGGCGATGCCCCGCCGGCCTCAGCGAACGGCCTTGACTCCGCCCCCGGCCGCCACGCGCTTGACTTCGGCCTCGACGGCAGCCTGGTTGACCATGGTGATGTCCCCCGGTGTCTCCTGGACCAGCATGCCGTGGGCGGCGCCCCAGTTGACCGCGGCGGCCAGGTCCTTGCCCTTGAGCAGGGCCGCCAGCACCCCGGAGGCGAAGGAGTCGCCCCCGCCGGTCCGGTCCCGGATCGGGACGTTCTCCCGCACCGGAGCGGTGTACCAGGTGTCGGCTCTGGTGTCGTACAGCACCGCTCCCCAGCTGACCAGGTCCGCGTTGTGGGCTCCCCGCCACTGGGTGCCGATCAGGCTCAGGTTGGGGAAATCAGCCGCCACCTTGCGGATCGTGGCCTTGTAGGCCTCGAGCCAGGGCTCGAATCCCTTCTCCTTGGGCTTCTGGGTCTCGTAGCCCAGGGCGTCGGACAGGTCCGAGTCGTTGCCCACCAGGAAGCCCAGGTGGGGGGCCAGCTGCTGATTGATCCCCCGCGCCCTTGCCTTGTCCGGCTCGACCTTGGAGCGATAGTTCAGGTCCGCCGAGACGAAGGTTCCGGACTCCGCGGCCTTCCGGGCTGTCTCGATGGCCAGCTCGGCGGTCCGGGGGCCGATCAGGGTGAAGATCCCGCCGGTGTTGAAGATCCTGACTCCCAGGCGGCCGAAGATTTCCTCGAGGTCGAAGTCCCCGGGCTGGAGGAGGGTCGCCGGTGTGTGGGCCCGGTAGTAGGCCGTGGCCGAAGGAATCACCCCGGCGCCGTTGTAGGTGAAGTTGACCCCGTTGTGCAGCCCGCCCTTCTGGTCGGTGGAGTAGCGGCTGCCGTCGTTCTTCGTGTTCCACCAGCGTATCCAGCCCGTGTCCACGCCGGCCTCGCGCATCTGGTTGCGGATGTTCTCGCCGACCGGGTCCTCCACCAGGGCCGTCAGAACCGCGCTCCGCAGGCCGAAGGTGTACGCCAGGCCGCAGGCCACGTTGGTCTCCCCCCCGCCCTGAAACACCCGGATCGAGTCCCGCATGCGCGCCACCGGAACGTCCCGGGGGTCGAATCGCAGCATCACCTCGCCCATGGATACCCCGTCGTAGCGGCAGCGCTCCGCGGGCTTGATGTCCTGATATCGTACCACTTCTGCCATGACAACCTCCCTGCTCTTCTATGGCTTACCTAAACCGCGTCCAGCACCGACACGACGAACGCCCTGATGCCGGTGAGCGGCGAGTCCACCTGCAGCCCCTTGAGGCGCTTAAGGAGCTTTGGTCGAAGGGCGTCCTCCACCACCGCGATCGTCACGCTGTGAGGCTTCGGGTGATCCCCCTCGCCGCCTGCGGGCGATCGGCCCTCGAGGGCGTCCCGGAAGCGGGAGAAGTGGTCGATCTTCAGGTCCGTCAGGACCTCCTCGACCGCTCGATCCGCCGACTGGTCATGGATGATATACACCATAACCTTGCTCATTCCCATTTTCCTCTTCCGCGAAGTGTCAGTGCCGGGCCAGACCAGTGTTACAGTAGTTGACTTCGGGCCGTTTGGCAAGGATGCACGCAGATTGACGGACACACAGGATTGCGGTTGACGCCCCGGGGATTTGTCATTATGTTAGAGCACTGAAATTGAACTGACTGACCGTTCAGTCATTTTCAGGGATATGATCGCCGCAAAGCAGACCAACCGGGAAATCAAACGCAAGCGGATCCTCGACGCCGGGCTCAAGCTGTTCGCCCGCAAGGGCTTCGAGGCCACGGCGCTCGAGGAGGTGGCCCGCAGCGCCCGTCTGGCCAAGGGCACCCTGTACCTGTACTTCAAGGACAAGGAGGACCTGTACGCCCAGGTGGTGCTGGACGTACTCGACCGGCTGGAGGCGTCGGTCCTCGAGCGTTACGAGAGCAGCAGCGGGGTCGTAGAGAAGCTGCGCGCCGTTGCGGAGGCCCAGATCCTGTTCTTCTCCCGCAACCGGGACTTCTTCCGCCTGTTCTCCTCGCTCCTGACCACGGAGGCGCCCCTGGTTCACAAGAGGCTGTTCGCGCCCCTGCTGGACAGGCGCCGCCGCCTGGAGAGCTTTCTCCAGGCCCTGATCGACGAGGGCAAGGGCGAGGGGATCATCCGGAGCGACGTGGACACCCTGGCGATGGTGCACAGCTTCATCGGCATGATCAACCAGGCGGTGGGCCGCCAGTGTTTCGATGACCGGACGAACGCCGAGGCCGAGGAAACGGCCGCCGCGGTGATGACCATTCTTCTCACGGGGGTACTACGAACATGACCAACAGGAAATCGAGCCTGTTTCTGCTGGGCGCCGTCCTGTGCGGCGCGCTTCTTGGGGCAGCGCCGCCGGCCGGGGCGGAGGTGGTCCGCCTGACCCTCGACGAAGCGATCGCTCTGGGTCTGCAGAACAGCACGGCCATCGCCTCCAAGCGCGCCGCCGTGGCCGCGGCCCAGGAGGACCTGAAGGCCGCCAAGGCGGGCTACTATCCCAGCCTGTCTGCCGGGGTGTCGTACACGCACCTGTTCGAGCAACCCAAGTCGGACGATATCGACTTGGGGGCGTTCGGCACCATTCCGGGCGGCTACCTCGCCGCCAGCGACCCCATCGCCCTGTCGGTGGACCTGGGCCAGACCATCACCACCTTCGGCAAGATCTCCAGCGGCGTGAAGCTCGCCGAGGAGGGCGTGGCCCAGGCAGGGCTGGCCCTGGAAGAGGAGAAGCGCAAGCTGGTCGTCCAGATCAAGCAGGCCTTCTTCGGCTACCTGCTGGCCCAGGAGGTCCTGGCCATCAACCAGGAGACCTTCGCCAGCAAGGAGGACGCCCTGGAGGTTGCCCGGACCCGCTTCCGGGCAGGGGTGGTGGCGGATTTCGAGGTGCTGCGGGCGGAGTCGGACCTGGAGAGCTTCCGCTCGAACGTGATCTCCGCCGCCAACAACGTCAGGATTGCCCTCCTGAACGCTCTGAACGCCCTGGGCATCGAGGGGGAGGACGTGGAGGTCGAGCTGATCGGAGAGCTCGCCCAGATCCCGGTCCAGCTGGATCGGGACCGGCTCATAGCCCAGGCCATGTCCAGCAAGTACCAGATCCTGAGCTTCCGGAAGAACATCGACATCCTCAAGGCCCAGGACAGCCTCAACCGGAGCATGAACCGCCCGACCCTGGTGGCCTGGGGCAACTACAAGCTCGCGAGCGGCTTCGATCGTGTAAGCGGAGACAACCAGTACTTCGAGGCGGACGCCTGGGACGGGACCCTGACGGCCGGCATCAACCTGAGCGTACCGATTTCCGCTCTGCTGCCCTGGAGCAAGGAGGCGGCGGCCATCCGCAAGTCCGGAATCCAGCTTCAGGACCTCGAGCTGCAGTTCCGCAGCGTAGCGAGCGGCGTACGCCTGGCCGTGGAGTCGAGCATCCTGAAGATCGCAGAGGAGCAGGCCAAGATCGCCTCGGGCCGCAAGAGCGTCGAGCTGGCCCAGCGTCTGTACGACTCCGCGGTCCAGCAGTACGAGGGAGGATACATCTCCAGCAGCGATCTCAGGGACGCTCAGATCGCCCTGAACTCCGCCAAGCTGGGCTACACCCAGGCGGTATTCGGTTACAACCAGAACGTCCTGGCGCTGGCGGACGCCGTGGGCGTGGCCGGTTTCTGAGCGGGAACGCAGGAACAGCAGGAGCAAGAGATGAAAAAGGGAACCAAGACGCTGGTAACGGTGATCGTGATCGTGGTCGTTTTGGCCGGGGTCGCGGTGGTGCTGCTCCCCAAGGTCGTCCCGGGCATGCCGGTGCTCGTGGACATCCCGCTGCCCTCCTTCGGCCTGCCCGGCGGAGCGGCGGCCGGTGGCAGCCCGGAGGGCGAGGGTTTCGCCGTGCCGGTTGCCGTGTACCGGGCCCGCAGCGGACCGGCCCGGGAGACCCTGCTCCTGTACGGTTCCGTGTTCGCCCAGCGGGAGGTGAGCATCTTCACCACCGTGACCGGCAAGACCAAACGGGTCCTGGTCTCCCAGGGAGACCCGGTGCGCCAGGGACAGGTGCTCGCCGAGATCGACCGGGACCAGGCAGGGCTCAAGTTCGCGACCGCCGAGGTCACGTCCACGATCGGCGGAATCGTGAAGAGCGTGCTGACCGAGGTCGGGGCTACGGCCGCGCCGACCGCTCCCCTGTTCCAGATCGTGGACATGGACGTGGTGGAGGTGGTGGTCAACGTCCCCGAGAAGATGATCGCCCGGGTTCGGGTGGGGCAGCCCACGGAGATCGCCGTGGTCGCCTATCCCGGCCGCAGCTTCAGCGGCAGCGTCAGCAAGACCAGCCCGGTGGTGGACCCGGTTTCCCGGACCCTGGAGACCCGGATCCGGGTGGCCAACCCGAACTACCTGCTCAAGCCCGGCATGTTCGCCGAGGCGCGGATCATCCTCCGCACCGAAGGCGACATCGTGCAGGTGCCCCTGAGCGCCCTGGTGGACAAGGAGTCCGGCCGGGTGGCCTTCCTGGTGGACGACGGCACGGTCAGGCAGGTGACCCCGGAGATCGCCTTCGTCGAGGGTGAAACCGCGGCCATAGCCTCGGGCATCGCCGCGGGTGAGCGGATCGTGGTGGTGGGGCAGCAGAATCTGAACACCGGCGACCCCGTGACCGTAGCGGAGGAGCGGGAATGAAGCTAACCGACATCTCGGTCAAGCGCCCGGTCACCATCACGGTCTTCTACCTGGCCCTGATCGTCCTGGGGCTGTTCTCTCTGGGCAGACTGGCCCTGGACCTGATCCCGGACATCTCCTTTCCCGTGATCGTGATCTTCTCCTCCTACCCGGGGGTTTCGCCGCAGGAGGTGGAGGAGAACCTCACCAAGATCATCGAGAACAGCGCCTCCTCGGCCAGCGGGATCGAGAAGGTGTCGAGCACTTCCCGGGAGGGCAGCGCCATCGTTCAGGTCGAGTACCAGTGGGGCACCGACCTGGCGGAAGCCTCGAATGACCTGCGGGAGCGCCTCGACCTGATCCGGGACTTCATCCCGGAGGAGGCCACCCAGCCGGTGCTGTTCAAGTTCGACCCCTCCATGGCCCCGATCATGGTGCTCTCCGTGGAAGGGGAGCGGGACCAGGAGAGCCTTCGCTACATCGCCGAGAACACCATCAAGGCCAATCTCGAGCAGATCGACGGCGTGGCCTCCGTGAGCGTTTCCGGGGGCCTGCAGAAACAGATCAACATCGACCTGGACCGCACCCTGCTGGCCTCGTATTCCCTTTCCATCGACCAGGTGGTCGGCGCCCTGCGGGCCGAAAACCTCAACGTGACCGGAGGCTCGGTGTCAGAGGGGGACCGCAAGTACTCCCTCCGGACCATAGGCAAGCTGACGACCCTCGCCGGCCTGAGGGGCATCGTGGTCGGCAACAGGAACGGCAAGCCGGTGCACCTGGACAACGTCGCGCAGGTCTACAGCGGCTACGCCGACGATGACACGGACGTCATGATCGACGAGAACCCCGCCATCATCCTGGTGGTCCAGAAGCAGTCCGGAACCAACACGGTACAGGTGGCAAACCGTGTGGAAGGACGCATCGAAAGCCTGGAGCGGTCGCTGCCGGCGGACATCCGCCTGGTCGAGGCCTTCAACTCCTCGGACTTCATCCGGGACGCGATTTCCAACGTCTGGCAGGTGGCCCTTCTCGGGGGCATCCTGGCGGTGGTGATCCTGTTCATCTTTCTGCGCAACCTGCCGACCACCCTGATCGTGGCCGTTTCGATCCCCCTGTCGATCATCATCACGATCATCGCCATGTACTTCTTCAACCTGACCCTGAACATGCTCTCCCTGGGCGGCCTGGCCCTGGGGATCGGCATGCTGGTGGACAACTCGATCGTGATCATCGAGAACATCTTCCGCTATCGGGAGAGCGGGGCCAAGGGAACCGAGGCGGCCCGCCATGGCACTCAGGAGATGGCCAACGCCATCATGGCCTCCACCCTGACCACGGTTGCGGTGTTCCTGCCCCTGGTGCTGTTCATCCGGGGCCTGGCCCGGGAGCTGTTCCGGGACCTGGCCTTCACGGTGACCTTTTCCCTGCTGGCTTCCCTGCTGGTGGCCCTGACCATCATCCCCATGCTCTCCAGCCAGATCCGGAAGGTGGCCATCAAGAAGAAGTCGAACACCCTCCTGGACGTGGAAGAGGAGCTCAAGGGGCGGGGCGCCGTGCTGCGCTGGCTGGACCGGGTGTACGGCGCCGTGCTGGGGTGGTCCCTGCGCCACCGGGCGGTCATCATCGTGGGTGTCCTGATCCTGTTCGTCGGCAGCCTGGCCATGATCCCGCGGGTCGGGGTGGAGCTGATCCCCCAGACCGACCAGGGGGACATCAACTTGAGCATCCGCACCGCCATCGGCTCGGACATCGATGCCACCCGGCGGGCCGTGGAGCAGATCTACCGCATCGTCGAAGAGAACGTTCCGGAAAAGAGGTTCGCCATGATCCAGACCGGCACCGGCGGGATGTTCTTTTCGGCCAACGCCTCCAACCGGGCGAGCATCCGCCTGTCCCTGGAGGAGGTCGCAGAGAGGGAGCGAACGGACGCCGAGATCATCGACGCCCTGCGCCCCCTGGTGGCCCAGGTGCCCGGCGCCACCGTGCGCTTCGGCGGGGGATTCGGTCCGGGCATGGGCGGTGGGGGCGGGGGAAATCTCGCCGTGTCCATCCGGGGCTACGACCTGGACCAGGGGGCGGCCCTGGCCGAGAGGATCAAGGCGGTGATGGACTCGGTGGAAACGGTCTCGGACGCCAACATCTCCCGGGAGGAGGGCCTGCCGGAGTACGAGATCCGGGTGGACCGCAACCGGGCCGCCCAGTACGGCCTGAGCGCGGCCCAGGTGGGTACGACCATCAAGCGGGCCTTCGCCGGGGAGGACGTGGCCCGGGTCGTGATCGAAGGCGAGGAGGTGGACGTCAAGGTGCGCTTCCGGCCCGAGGACCGGGTCTCCAGCCGGGACATCGACCGCATCTACGTGGCCACGCCCCTCGGCGTGTCGGTGCCCCTGTCGAACCTGGTCACGGTCGAGCGCGGCTACGGTCCGGTGAGCATCGAGCGGGAGAACCAGCAGCGGGTGATCAACATCAACGCCTCCGTGCAGGGGGACGTACGCACTGCGGTCAACCGGATCCGGGAAGGGGTGGACCGGCTGGCCATTCCGGAAGGATTCTCGATCATGTACGGGGGGGACTGGGAAGACATCCAGTCCACCATCCGGGACCTGGTCCTGGTGCTGGCCCTCTCGATCATCCTGATCTACTTCATCATGGCCGCGCAGTTCGAGAGCTTCCGGGACCCCTTCGTCATCATGTTCACGCTGCCCATGACCTTCGTCGGGGTCATCTGGATGCACCTGGCCACCGGAACGATCTTCAGCGCCTTCTCCGGGATCGGCCTCCTGATGCTCGTCGGAATCGTCGTGAACAACGGCATCATCCTGGTGGACTACACCAACCTCCTGCGCAAGCGGGAGTACGAGCTCACCCGGGCCGTGCTCGCCGCCGGGCGCATCCGCCTGCGGCCCATTCTGATGACCGTGCTGACCACGGTGCTGGGGCTCGTTCCCCTGGCCTACTTCACCGGGAGCGGGTCGGAGCTGCGGCGGCCCATGGCGCTGACGGTGATCGGTGGCCTCACGGTGTCCACGTTGTTCACCCTGATCCTGATCCCGGTCCTCTATCACGCCTTCGAGAGCCGGCGCGCCCGACGGGCGCAGGTCAGGGAAGCGCAAGGGCCCGCCGGGGCCGGCTGAGGAGACGACCAGGATGAGCAAAGTGGCCGTGTTCGTGATCTACGACCGGGCGATCGACGAGGAGGTCCTGGAGACCCTCTCCTCCTGCTGCGTCGAACGCTTCACCCGCTGGCACGACGTGAGCGGCGTGGGAGCCAACGGCCCCCACCTCGGGGACCACGTGTGGCCGGCGCTCAACAACGTGATGATGGCCGCGATCGACTCCGATGGGGTCGACCCGCTCCTGGACCAGGTCCGCAAGCTCCAGGAGCGTTTTCCCTTCACGGGCCTGCGCGCCCTGGTCGTGCCGGTGCTGGCCATGGTCTAGGCTCTACGCCAGCTCGAGGTCCAGGATCTCCTCGAGGAGGCGGTGCGCCTGGTCGCACAGCTCTGCGGCCCTGGTCCAGGCGGCGGTGAGCGCCGGGTTCTCATTCCCCCCCAGCTTCTTCAGGTTGGCCAGGCTGTCGTAGCGTTCGCCGGGCCGGCCCCTCAGGATGCCGCCCAGAAGAACAACCAGGGCTCCCAGCTGGGTCTTGGCCTCCTGGACTACGGCTCGGGCGTCGAGGTCGGCACGAGACAGCACCTCCCGGATCCCGGAGGCCTGGCGCCGCGGCCTGGGCTCCGAGTTCTTGATCGTCTGGATCGCCGCCCGCAGGTCGCCGCTGGGGCCGAGGCGCACTTCCAGAGCCCCAATGGTGCCTCCCAGGCTGTCGAAGAAGTGGAACGCGTCGGTGAAGTCCCGGCGGTTGTCCTCCCTGAAGAACTCGCCGTTCAGGTAGATGAGCTTGAGGGGACGGTAGAGCTCGAGGAACACGGCGGAGTGGAACTGACGCAGAAACGCCAGAGAGAGGGAATGCCGGACGGGGGTGTCCGCCCCGAACTTGTCGTCGTGGTAGTTGTCCATCGGCGGGAGCAGTTTGCCCCGCAGGAGCATCCGGCAGCGCTGTTCGAGCTGCTCTCTCAGCCGACCCCGGACGAACCCCTGATAGGCCTCCTGCAGCCTGCGCCGCCAGAAATCCTGGAAGAGCAGAAACCAGTCTTCCCCGCCGGCGCTCACCCTGGGGAGATAGTAGGGATCGCCGCCGGCGTAGCGCAGGATCGCCACCAGCGGCACTCGTTCGTGGAAACGCCGGATGGCCTCCAGGGCTTCCCGGGCCGATGCGAGCTTCTCTCTCAGGTGCTCTTCCAGGTCGGGATCCTCCTCCTCGAGCCGGTCCCGGTGGCCGAAAAGGATCAGGTCGTACAGGGCCTGGGGGGAGGGAGGGTGGATCACCACCGACAGGCTCTCCGCGAGCCCCCGGAGCGGGGAGGCCAGCCCGGCGAGCGGACAGAACGAGCCTCCCGGCCGACCGTGCCGCTGGAAGGGCTCCTGGAGGGTCTCGAAGGCAAAGGCCGCCAGGGACTGGAGCCCGTAGATCGCGCTGCTTTCCATGTAGAGGCGGCGCTTGCTCTGCTCCGGGATCGAGCTCACCAGGGCCTCGAGCCTGGCGAACATCTCTTCGCGCACGTGCCGGTGGTCGGCGGGAACCCTGCCGCCGGTTGCGGGCTCCAGGGCCGGTGCCGGCGCTCCGGTTGCCTGAAGGGTCCGCCAGATGGCCTCCGGGTCCGTGTCGCCGACTACCCGCTGCTGGAAATCCCGCAGCTCGTCCCGGGCCAGAAAGGCGACGAAGGCCCGGCTGCCCAGAGCCCCGGCCAGCAACTCCCGGAGACAGCGGGCCGCGTCCGCCAGGCGGGACAGCTCCTCCCGCATGCCGTCCAGGAAGCGTCCCGTGCGGAAGTCGATGAGCCCGGGGTTGTGCCGGCGGATCTGCTCGCCAATGCGGCGCAGGTACAGCTCGCGCAGCAGGTGGGCGCGGTCCTTTCCGGTGAAGAACGCGGTCAGGATCAGCCTGAGGCGGCGGAAGAAACCAAGGCGCCGGGCCTCGGTTTCCGGAAGGAAGGCCTCCACTTCCGGGGCAGGGGCCAGCTCCTCGGGATAGGAGGGCAGGGCGCCCTGCATGCGCACGAGCAGGCTCCGGCGCTCCTCCGAGTCCAGCTCCCGCACCAGGTGGTCGAACAGGGAGTGCTCCTCCATCATCCCCTTCCGGTACAGCCATTCTAGCCGTACCCCGGAGGCGCGGTCAAGGCTTGAGCAGGAGCACACTGACGGGCTATCCTGTGCCCACCGTGCGTCACCCCAGAGTCGAACAGTGGGAAAGTCGTCTCCGGCAGGTTTTCGACAGGATTGACGACTATCTCGAGGAGCGATACGGCGACAGGTACCCTCTTCATCCAGCCCGGGCCCCCCGGGGGACCACCGGAAGCCGGGCGCAGGACGGTCTGTTCAACGTCGGGGCCAGCTTCTCGGCGGGCTTCGGCTCCGAGCGCGGTGCCGGCTACGTGGTCGAGGTGCGCATGGTCACCCTGAGCCGGGTCCCGGGCCATGTCCGGGAGCGGATCGAGGAGGAGGCGGCGGAGCTGCTGCGCCGGGAGCTCCCCAGGGCCTTCCCGGAGCGGCACATACGCGTCGACCGTGACGGGCCGGTCTACAAGATCTACGGGGACCTGCGCCTGTAGGGGCGGCGCCGCAGCCTGCGGGCCTTGAAAGAAACGGCGGCGTTTTCTATTATATACCCCTTATTCTAATCCGACCGGTCAACTCGGATTCCCATGAAGCGTGGAGGATGTCTACCGTGAACTATTTTTTGACCGAAGACCAGCAGATGATCAAGGAGCTGGCCGCCAAGATCGCCAAGGAAAAGATCGAGCCGGTGGCGGCTCATCACGACGAGACGGGGGAGTTCCCGTGGGAAATCGTCAAGGTCCTGGCCCAGGCGGACCTGTTCAGGGTCTTCATCCCCGAAGAGTACGACGGCCTCGGGGGCGGGATCATGGAGATGTGCATCGTGGTCGAGGAGCTCTCCAAGGCCTGCGGGGGCATCTCACTGGCCTACGCGGCTTCCGGGCTCGGCACCATCCCGATCATCCTCTTCGGCACGGAAGAGCAGAAAAAGGCCTACCTCCCCCGCCTGGCCGCCGGGGAGATCCTGGCCGCCTTCGCCCTCACGGAGCCGGATGCGGGCAGCGATGCGGCGGCTGTCAAGACCAAGGCCGTGCCGGACGGGGACAGCTACGTGATCAACGGCACCAAGCAGTGGATCACCAACGGCGGCGAGGCCTTCATCTACACCGTCATCGCCCTGACCGATCCTTCCCGGGGTCCCCGGGGGGCGTCGGCAGTGCTCGTGGAAAAGGGCACCCCGGGCTTCGAGTTCGGCAAGAAGGAAGACAAGATGGGGATCCGGGGCTCCGCGACCCGGGAGCTGATCTTCACGGACTGCAAGGTCCCCAAGAGCAACCTGCTGGGCCGGGAGGGCGCGGGCTTCCTGGTGGCCATGAAGACCTTCGACCAGTCCCGTCCCGGGGTCGCCTCCCAGGCCGTGGGCATCGCGGCGGGGGCCCTGGACAAGGCCGTGGCCTACTCCCAGGAGCGCAAGCAGTTCGGCAAGCCCATCTCCTCCTTCCAGGGCATCCAGTTCATGCTCGCCGACATGGCCACCCAGGTCGAGGCGGCCCGGGCGCTGACCTACCAGGCCGCCCGGACGATCGACGCGGGGGCCAGGAACGTGGCCAAGATCTCCTCCATGGCCAAGGTCTTCGCCTCCGACGTGGCCATGAAGGTCACGACCGACGCCGTCCAGGTGTTCGGGGGCTACGGGTACATGAAGGAGTACCCGGTGGAAAAGATGATGCGGGATGCCAAGATCACCCAGATCTACGAAGGTACCAACCAGATCCAGCGGGAGGTCATCGCCCTCCAGCTGATCAAGGAAAGCCTCCAGAAGAAGGACTAGCAGGTTGAAGATCGTCGTTTGTATCAAGCAGGTTCCGGACACGACCAACGTGCGCATCAACCCGGAAACCAACACCCTGATGCGCGAGGGGGTGGATTCCATCATCAACCCCTTCGACATGTACGCCCTGGAAGAAGGAATCCGCCTTCGGGAGAAGCACGGCGGCTCGGTGATCGCCCTGTCCATGGGCCCGCCCCAGGTGGAGAGCGCCCTCCGCGAGGCGATCAGCCTCGGGGTGGACGAGGCCGTCCTGCTCTCCGACCGGGCCTTCGCCGGGGCGGACACCCTGGCCACGGCCTACACCCTGGCGCGGGGAATCCGCAAGATCGGCAAGGCCGATGTGATCCTGATGGGCCGCCAGGCCATCGACGGGGACACCGGCCAGGTAGGACCCGGGGTGGCCGAGAATCTCGGGCTGCCGCACATCACCGAGATCCGCAAGATCGAAGAGATCGGGGAGGACAAGAGCATCGTGGTCGAGCGGCTCCTCGAGGACGGCTACGTTCGTCTCAAGACCTCGCTCCCGGTACTCCTGACGGTGGTCAAGGAGATCAATGAGCCCCGGCTGCCCTCGCTCAAGGGCAAGATGGCCGCCAAGAAGGCGGAAATCCCGGTCTGGAGCGCGGCGGACCTGGAGCTGGACACCCAGCGCATCGGCCTGACCGGCTCGCCGACCCAGGTCATGAAGATCTTCACCCCCCCGCGGCCCTCCGGGGGCAAGATCTTCGAGGGGGACGTCCAGTCGACGGTGGCCCAGCTGATCGCCGCCCTGCGCGATGCCGGGATCGCGATAGGGCAGAAGAAGGGGGAGGCGTAGCCATGGCGGAGCCGATTCGCGTCATTCTCGACAAGTGCGTGGGCTGCGGTCTCTGCCTCAAGGTCTGTGCGTACGATGCCGTGAGCCTGGTGGACAAGAAGGCGGTCATCAATGAGCGCTGCACGGTCTGCGGTGCCTGCGTCGGGGTGTGCCGCTACGACGCCATCGAGATCGAGCGCCGGCCCTTCAAGGGCCAGGACGTCGAAAACTACGCCGGGATCTGCCTGTTCGCCGAGCATCGCCGCGGCAAGCTTTCCTCGGTGGTGCTCGAGATCATCGGCGCCGCCAGGGAGCTCAAGAAGGAGCTGGACCGCTCGATCAGCGCCATTCTGGTCGGGGACAAGGTCCAGGGCATGGCCGAGGAGCTCGTCGCTTTCGGGGTGGACGAGGTGTGGATGGTCGAGGACCCTTCCATCGGGGACTTCGACGAGGACGTCCAGTCGGACCTTGTCACCAAGATCCTGCTCGAGAAGAAGCCCGAGATCTTCCTGGGCGGAGGCACGATCCTGGGCCGCTCGCTGCTGCCCAGGGTGGCGGCCCGGATCCTGACAGGGCTGACCGCGGACTGCACCGAGCTGTCCATCGACGGGGACAAGAAGCTGCTCAGGCAGACCCGCCCCGCCTTCGGCGGCAACATCATGGCCACCATCCTCTGCGGCGGTCATCGCCCCCAGATGGCCACGGTCCGGCACAAGGTCATGAAGGAGGCTCAAGCCCTCGCCGGACACCAGGGCAGGATCGAGAAGCTGGACCTGCCGATACTCAAGCCCCGGGTCGAGGTCCTGGAGTTCGTGGAAGAGAAGATGGACACGGTCAACCTCGCGGAGGCGGACTTCATCGTCTCCGGCGGCCGGGGGCTCAAGGACCCGAAGAACTTCGCCCTGATCGAGGAGCTGGCCAGGAGCATCGGCGGCGCCGTGGGAGCCTCCCGGGCGGCGGTGGATGCGGGCTGGATCCCGTACTCCCACCAGGTCGGGCAGACCGGCAAGACGGTCAATCCCACGATCTACATCGCCTGCGGGATCTCGGGGGCCATCCAGCACCTGGCGGGGATGAAGGGCTCGGACATCATCGTGGCCATCAACTCCGACCCGAGCGCACCGATCTTCACCACGGCCCATTACGGCATCGTGGGCAACCTCTTCGAGGTCGTCCCGGAGATGATCAAGCAGCTCAAGGAGTAGGGGGGCAGGCGTGGGGGTCCCGGTCGATTGGCTGCTCGAGGGCGAAGCCTGGCTCGAGTACCGGGCCAGGCGTGACCTGCTCGGGCAGTCAGAAAATCAGCCGGAGGTGGCATCCGCTCGAAAGGCGATGCTGGCCGACAGCCGGGTAGAGAAGCTCATCGGGGAGCTCTCCGGGTGGCCGGGCCGGGTCATCTCGAGCCACAAGAGCGCGGGCCAGCCCTTTCACAGGCTCACCTTTCTCGCGGATCTGGGAGTCGCGGCGGGGGATCCCGGCGTGGACCGGATCGTCTCGCGCATCCTGGAGCACCAGTCCGCCGAGGGTCCGTTCCAGCTGCCCGTCGAGATCCCGGTCCGCTACGGGGGAACGGGAGAGGAACAGTGGGCGTGGGCACTGTGCGACGCCCCCCTCGTCGTCTACGCCCTGGAGAGCTTCGGCCTGGGCGGCGAGCCTGCGGTCGCGGCCGCCCTCGAGCACCTGGCGGGATTGGTGCGTGAGAACGGCTGGCCCTGCGCCGTATCGAAGGAGCTGGGGAGCTTCCGCGGGCCCGGGCGCAAGCAGGACCCCTGTCCTTTCGCCAATCTGGCCATGCTCAAGGCGTTGGCCATGTCCCCGGCCCTGCGTGACGGCTCCGCGTGCCGCTCCGGGGCGGAGACGCTGCTCGCCCTGTGGAGCGACAGCGCCGAGTGGCACCCGTACATGTTCTACGCGGGGACCGATTTCCGCAAGCTCAAGGTTCCCTTCGTCTGGTACGATTTCGTGCACGTGCTGGAGGTGCTGTCCCGTTTTCCGTGGCTCCACCGGGACGCGCGGCTCCTGGACATGCTGGGCCTGCTGGAGAGCAAGATGGACGGGCAGGGCCGCTTTGCCCTGGAGTCGGTCTGGACGGCCTGGAAGGACTGGGAGTTCGGCCAGAAACGGGAGCCCTCCCGGTGGCTGACCCTGCTCGCCTGGCGGATCATCGGGAGGGTCCGGGGCCCCGAGCCGGGGGCCTAGATCAGGAGCTTGCCCAGCTCCTTGAGCTCTGGCATCCGCTCGTACACGGGCTTCTGGCCCGCGTGCTCCTGCCTGTCCAGCTCCACGGCCTGCACGTACAGCTCGTTCACCAGGTCCGAGAACAGGCCCAGGTTGGCCGGGAAGTTGTCGATCGCCATCTGGAGCAGCACCGGATCCTGGCTTTCGTCCGCCTTCTGCCGCCCGAAGATCGTGTCCGTGCCGCCTGCCAGCCGGGAGCGAAGCTGCGGGAGGACGTCGATCTTGGCATGGTGCACGAAGGTGGCCGCCGCGTGGATCTGCTCGTAGAGCTCGTTGTACGGGTACCCCTGGATCTTGTAGTAGTCGGATTTTTCGGTGAGACGGGACAGGGCGTCCCAGGTGCCCCTGGGCACCTTCATCATCAGAAGCGCCTTGCGGATGAAGCGATTGTTGATGTTGTTCTGGTAGTGATTGCGGATCTTTTCGATGATCTTGAAGACCCGTTCGTCGCGTATGGACATGCACACCTCCCGGCGACCGCAATGCTATGCCGAGTATGGTACCACGGTCAAGCCTGGATTTCCGGCTCGGCTTCGAGCCGCGCGATCTCCCCCACGTTCTCGAGGATGTAGTAGGGGGAGTAGGGGAAGCGCACCAGGTCCTCGCGATCGGTGACCCCGGTCAGGACCAGGACCGGCTCGATCTCCGCCTCGATTCCGGAGATGATGTCCGTGTCCATCCGATCGCCGATGATCACGGTTTCCTCCCGCCGGCTGGCCAGGCGCTTGAGGGCGTGACGCATCATCAGGGGATTGGGCTTGCCCACGAAGTAGGCCTTGCGGTTGGTCGCCAGCTCGATCGGCGCGATCAGGGCGCCGGTGGAGGGAACGATCCCCTCCTCCGTCGGGCCGGTCAGGTCCGGGTTCGTGCCCACCAGCCGTGCTCCCCGCCGCACCAGGTGCACGGCCCTCTCGATGCGCTCGAAGCTGTAGCTGCGCGTGTCCCCCACGACCACGTAGTCCGGGTTGATGTCGTTCATCGACAACCCCGCCTCGTACAGGGCGTTGGTCAGCCCGGCTTCGCCGATGACGTACGCGCTGCCCCCCGGGTGCTGGCTGGCCAGGAACCCGGCGGTGGCCAGGGCGCTGGTGTAGAAGTTCTCGACCGGCACCTTGATGTCCATGCGGGCCAGCTTCTCCTGGAGCTCCCGGGGGGACCGCTCGCTGGCATTGGTGAGAAACAGAAACTTCTTGTCGTGCCGGAACAGCCAGGCCACGAAGTCCTTGGCCCCCGGAAGCAGACGGTTGCCGTGGTAGATGACCCCGTCCATGTCGATGATGTAGGCCCTTTTCCCCGCCAGCCGGCGCATCTTCTCGTCCATGCTCAGCTCCACCGGTCGTAGCGGATGACCTCTTCCGGGGGCTTTCGGTCCCGGGGGCTGTGCTCCAGGGCGAGATGCTTCTCGTTGAGAACGCTTTCGTCCCCGGGGTAGCCGATGATCACGAGGGTCAGCAGGACGAGCTCCTGCGGGATGCCGAGGGCCTCCTTGATGCCCTCCGGCTTGTACCCGGCGATCGGGTGGGCGATCAGCCCCTCCGCAACGGCCTGCAGCACCAGGTTTTCCACGGCCAGGCCGGTGCTGAAGAAGGAGTAGTCCCGCCGGTCACTCAGCCGGCAGTCCAGGTCCGGCTCCGTGAGGACCAGGACGATCAGGGGGGCCTGCTTTGCCCAGTAGTTGCCGCCTGCCAGGAAGCCTTTGACAACCTCCAGCTCCTCTTCCCGCTGGACCACGACGAACCTCCAGGGCTGGTTGTTGAAGCACGAGGGCGCCCAGGTGGCCGCCGTCATGACCCGGTCGACCACCTCCGAGGGTATCCTCCTGTCGCTCAAAGCCCGTCGCGCCCGCCGGAGCTGTACCTCCTTCAAAATCTCGCTCACCGTGAACTCCTTGACTCAAGTTGGAAAAGATGTGCCTATTGGTGCAGTATAATGAAAAGCGCAAGCCGCGAGTACCCTCGAGCGGATCGGGGGGGCTGCGATGTCCTGTGCATCGGCACCGCCGCCTTCGACGTCTTCCTCACGGTCGACGGCTTTCCGGCGGAGAACCGCAAGTACGAGCTCAGCGGCTCCAGGGAGGAGGGAGGCGGCCCGGCCGCCAACGCGGCGTTTCTGCTCTCCCAGTGGGGCGTGCCTGCGGCCCTGGCCTGCGTTTTGGGGGACGACGTGTTCGGCACCAGGATTGCCGCCGAGCTCCAGGCCGTGGGCACGAACTTGAGCCTCACCGAGCTGCGCCCGGGGTATCGCACCCCGCTGTCGGTGATCCTGGTGAACTCCCTGGGGGGCTCCAGGACGATCCTCAACCGTCTGGAGCCCGGGGAGCCGCTGCGCCTGGACCCGGAGGCGGCCCGAGCCCTGAGGCCCCGGGCCCTGCTGTTCGACGGCCATCAGCCGGAAGCCTCCCTCCAGGCCCTGGAGCTGTTCCCGGAGGCCACGACGGTTCTCGACGCCGGCTCCAGGCGCCGGGGAACCGAGCTCCTGGCCCCGGAGGTGGACTACCTGGTGGCCGCGGAGGCCTTCGCCCTGGCCGTGTCCGGGCTTTCGGATCTGGACACCCCCGCGCGGCAGCTGCGCTGTCTCGAGCGCCTGGCAGAGGGGGCTCGCGGCCGGGTGGCCGTGACCCTCGGGGAGCGCGGGGTCATCTACCTCGAGGGTCGGGAGCTTTGCGGTCTGCCCGCCGCGGCCGTGCAGGCCGTGGACACCACGGCGGCCGGCGACGTATTCCACGGCGCGTTCCTGTACGGGCTGCTCGAGGGCCGGAGCTACACGGGCAGCCTCGGGCTGGCCAACCGGGCCGCCGGCGTCTCGGTCGGGCGCCCGGGCGGGCGCTCCTCGATCCCGGCTCTCGAGGAGGTGCCCGGCGCCGGCGAGGATACACGCTGATGCCCCCGGCTGGACGTCCCTCGGGGGTGCTGCTGCCCACCGCGGCCATGATCGCGGCGGTCGTGTTCTGGGGGATGTCCTTCGTGAGCACCAGGGTCGTACTGGACTCGGGGTTTC
>Ga0068714_10002499_pt1 | contig 23585 bp, 9 predicted proteins | sample MTBNYHSulfiMetaG_FD_62988 | JGI IMG/M metagenome (GOLD analysis project Ga0068714, IMG submission 62988) | Enrichment culture microbial communities from rom New York Harbor, USA that are MTBE-degrading - MTBE-NYH (New York Harbor Sulfidogenic)... | ecosystem: Environmental > Aquatic > Marine >... | reverse complement strand
CACGCTGGCGGATCGTTCGTGGACTGCTGACGGAGAGTGTGCTGCTTTCATTGGCCGGCGGCGGTTTGGGATTGTTGCTGGCGTTCTGGGGTGTCCGCGCGCTGGGGCAATGGAGCGGCGAGAGCTTGCCGTCGATGCCCGGGATTGGCGTCGATGCGTGGGTGCTGGCGTTCACGCTCGGCGTGTCGGTGATCACCGGATTGGCGTTCGGACTGGCGCCGGTGGTTCAAGCATGGCGCACAGACGTCAACGCCGGGCTCAAAGAGGAGGCCCGCGGCGACACTGGCGGACATCGCACATGGCTCCGACATCTCCTGGTCGTGTCGGAAGTGGCGCTGGCACTGGTGCTGCTCATCGGCGCCGGGCTGTTGATCAAGAGCTTTTCGCGCCTGATGGAGGTCAATCCCGGCTTCCGGACCGATGGCGTGTTGACGTTCCAAGTGACTCTGACGGAGGGGAAATCCTCGCCTCAGAAAGTCAACTTCGTCGAGCAAATCGTCGAGCGGCTGAAGGCGCTTCCCGGTGTGCAGGCTGCGGCCGCCACGGATTCCCTGCCGCTCACTGATTTTGCGCGCATAGGCGTAGCGGAAATCGAGGGCCGGCCACCAATCGACTTCAGCAAGGTGAAGCGGGGCGAGGTGACGGCGGTTTCCAGGCCGACGGTCACCCGCGACTACTTCAACGCGATGGGTATTTCAGTGAAGAACGGACGGGCGTTCACTTCGCAGGATGCGCGTCCTCCGGCGGGATCGGTAATCGTCAACGAGGCATTTGAGAAACATTTCTTCCCCGGCGAAAGCGCGGTCGGCAAACGAATCCGCCTGATGCCAGGTCCGGCAGAGGCGCGCTGGCAGACAGTGGTGGGGGTCGTCAGCGATGTGCGGCAGAGCGGGTTAGCGGGAGACATTATGCCGGTGGTGTATAGCCCTGACCTGGAAGACATGGGAGGCGGGATGAGCTTCGTCCTTCACACCACCGGGGAGCCCGTCCGTCTCGCATCTGCTCTGCGGTCGGTGCTGGCGGAGGTCGAGCCGAATCAGGCGCTCTACAACCTGATGACGATGGAACAACGGCTGGCGAACACCACGACCTCGCGGCGACTGAACACGGCCTTATTGGGCAGCTTTGCGGCGGTCGCGCTGCTGCTCGCCGTCGTGGGCATCTACGGCGTGATGTCCTATGCGGTGACGCAGCGGACCCGAGAGATCGGGATCCGCATGGCCCTGGGCGCGCAGCGGAACGACGTGCTCAGAATCGTTGTGCAGCATGGTATGACGCTGACGTTCCTCGGTGTCTTGATCGGCATGACGGCCAGCGTCGCGCTGACACGAGCCCTTTCGAGCTTGCTCTATGAAGTGAGTCCCACGGACCCGCTGACATTCGCAGGGGTAGCCGGGCTTCTGGCAGCCGTGGCTTTATTGGCCTGCTACGTCCCGGCTCGCCGGGCGGCGCGGATCGATCCGATGGTGGCGTTGAGACAGGAATAAGAAGGAGTTGACGGTTTGCAGTTGGCAGTTGCCAGCAAGAGAGCCGGTGGCTCCCAACTGAGAACTGACAATTGGGAACGGACAACCGGAGTTGGCTATGACGACCTTGTGGCAAGACGTCCGATATGGCGTCCGCATGTTGCGGAAGAACCCCGGCTTTACGGCCGTGGCCGTGCTGACGCTCGCGCTGGGGATCGGGGCCAATACCGCGATCTTCACGCTAATTGAGACGCTGCTGTTCAAGTCACTGCCCGTGAAAGCCCCGGAGCAACTTGCCCTCGTGGTGACAGGCATGCCAGGCGGTCGCAATGCGGCTTTTTCCTATCCGCTTTACGAGCAGTGGCGCGATGAGAGCAAATCGTTCTCCGGCCTATTCACCGCGACCAACATCAGCCGGTACAAGATGGCCATCGACGGGACGGGCGGCGGCGAAGCACAGCGAGTTGAAGTTCAGGCGGTCTCGGGGAATTTCTTCGACATCCTTGGCGTGCCGGCCGCTATGGGACGAACGCTGACGGTGAACGATGATCGGCCTGATGCGCCGCAACCCGTGGCCGTCATCAGCTACGGTTTCTGGCAGCGCCGCTTCGGTCTCGATCCGACGATCATCGGCAGGGCGATCAAGCTGGAGAATACGTCCATCACCGTCGTCGGAATAACTCCCCGTGGGTTCTCCGGATTCGTGGTGGTCAGCCGCCCCGATCTATGGTGGCCCATCCAAATGACCCCTCTCCTGGACGGTCCGAGGCGCGCACAACTTCTGACGAGCGAAGGTTCCCAGTGGCTGCAAATCATGGGCCGTCTGAAGCCAGGCGTGGGCCGAGAACAGGCCCGTGCCGAATTGGACGTGAGCTATCAGCGCCTTGTTGACAAGCAGGCTGCCGGCTTTGCCCGTCGCATGTCCGAAGAAGAGCTGCGGCAGTTCAGGAGCCAGCGGATCGAACTGGAAGCGGGAGGAGTGGGCTACTCCCGTCTGCGCTGGGAGTTCCGGCGTCCGCTCTCGATTCTGATGGCGATCGTCGGTCTGGTTCTGCTGGTTGCGTGCGCGAACTTGGCGGGGTTGCTCTTGGCGCGGGGGGCCGCGCGCGAGCACGAACTCGGAGTACGGGCTGCCCTGGGCGCGAGCCGGCTCGCCCTGATGCGGCAACTCGTCACCGAGAGTCTGCTCCTGGCATTCGCCGGCGGTGTCGCGGCCCTTCTCGTTGCGCACTGGTGCGCTCAACTGCTGGCCCACTACACAGTTCCGAACTACGGACGGGGCGTCCTGCTTGATCTCAGACTGGACATGCGGGTCCTCGCGTTTACCTTCGCGGCTTCGACCCTGGCGGGGGTGTTATCTGGGCTCCCGCCTGCCTGGTGTCGCAGTCGTCTCGACCTGACGGCCAATCTCAAGGGCCGGGCCGGTGCCTCCGTCAGCGAAGGTGGGCAGTGCTGGAACAAGGTGCTCGTGGTGTCCCAGATCGCGGTCACGTGCTGTTTGCTGATCGGGGCGGGACTCTTTGTGCGGACCGTGCAGAAGCTCAAGTCGCTCGGCCTCGGCCTTGACCGGGATAACCTGCTGGCTTTCCAACTCGACTTGGGCAAGGAATATGACGTGTCGCGTCGTGGCGACTTCTATCGGGAAGTTCTACAGCGAATGGAGAGTCTGCCGGGCGTGCAATCCGCCTGTGCTTCCAGCATCCAATCGCTGGGCGGCAGCGAGCAGGGCTGGAGCCCGGGCAGGGTGGTTCCGCAGGGCAGTGATCTCAGCATGGACGAGGGACTTGACGTGCGGCCAACCGCTGTGAGCGTGGACTACTTCGCGACTATGGGGATTCCCTTGCTCCGCGGCCGGGACTTCGGTCCCCAGGATGAGCCGACTGACGCTGTCGGCGAGATGAGCCAGGCATCGCGAGCGGCGATCATTGACGAGACCATCGCTCACAAGCTCTTCGGCGACGACAACCCGGTGGGACGATTTCTGCAGGGCGATGACCGCGGACCGCCCCTGGAAGTGATCGGCGTGGTCAAGGATGTGATCCACAAGGGACTTCGCAGCGGCCCGCGACCCTCCCTCTACAGCATCCCGGCCCCGAAGCGACGCTACGTCCTGGGCTTCTTCAACGTTCGGACCGTGGGCAATCCCCTGTCCGTGGCGGGCGGCGTGCGACAGATCGTTCGCGAGCTGGACCCGAGCGTCGAGGTGACCGACCTGCAGACGATGACCGCCCTGCTCAACGACCAATTGTTCCGGGAGCGCTCGCTCTCCAGCCTGGTCGGCTTCTTCAGTCTGCTGGCGCTGGTGCTCGCCTGTCTGGGCCTGTACGGGACGTTGTCCTACAGTGTGGTTCGGCGGACGCGCGAGATCGGGGTGCGGTTGGCCCTGGGGGCGCAGCGGCAAGACGTGTTGTCGCTCATCGTCAGGCAAGGGTTGAAATTGGCTCTCATCGGGATCGTGATTGGTTTGGGTGCCGCGCTAGTTGTGCCGCGGCTCGTGTCGAGTCTGCTCTACGGCATCACGCCGACTGACCCGGCGACGCTGGCGTGCGTGCCGATCCTTCTGGCCGGAACGGCACTGCTGGCCTGCTACATACCGGCCCGCCGGGCGGCGAAGGTCGATCCGATGGAGGCGCTGCGGTATGAATAGGAGAGACCCATGACAACATTCTGGAAAGATGTTCACTATGGACTTCGTATGCTGGCCAGGTCGCCCGGGTTTACGATCGTGGCGGTGCTGTCATTGGCTCTGGGGATTGGGGTCAATGCGGGGTTCTTCAGTATTACCAACGGCATCCTGTACAAGTCTTTGCCCGTCCGCAATCCGCACGAGTTGCGTGTGGTTAACTGGACCGCTCGTAAAGTCCCTGAGATCCTGTGGTATCAGTCACCCCTTTACTTCGAAGGCGCCCGGCGGTCCTTCGGGTCCTTTCCCTATCCTGCCTATCTTGATTTCGCCGAACAGGCACCGGGTTTCTCCGATCTATTTGCCTTTTCCTACGGAGGCGATCCCGTGACGCTCAATGCCGACGGTGTTCCGATTTTGGCACATGCGCGGATGGTGTCGGGCAACTTCTTCAAGGGCTACGGCGCAGAGATCCTGATTGGCAGATCGATCACACCCGAGGATGACCGCCCCGACGCGCCGCCGGTCGCGGTCCTGACCTATTCTACTTGGCAACGTGTCTTTGGTCTCGATCCTCATGTCATTGGCCGGACTCTCATGGTGGGCAGAACAGGTTTTGCCGTCATTGGCGTCCTGCCTCGTCGTTATGTCGGTCCGCTGACTGGTGAAGAAAGCCTCGGTTTCTATGTGCCCATAACGGCTCAGACGCGACTGCTGGGCGAAGATGAGCGGCTGAGTTCATATAACGAATGGTGGGTCCAGATCATGGGCCGGCTGACTCCCGGGGCCGATGAGGCTCAGGTTCAGGCCTCTTTGGGGCTTCTATTCGACCATGTTGTCGATCGCTCGGAATTGAAAATGGAATTTGAACGGCCTGGGATTATGTTGCGGAAAGGTCAGTATGGAGTATTGGGTCGACGCGGCATGTGGACGCGCGGCTTCTGGCGGTTGCAGAGTCTCGTGGGTCTGGTCCTGCTGGTCGCCTGCACGAATCTGGCAGGCCTGCTTCTGGCTCGGGGGGCGTCCCGTCAACATGAGATGGCCGTGCGGGCGGCGATGGGCGCCGGACGGTGGCGTCTTATACGCCAGTCACTCACAGAGAGCATGATCCTGTCATTGGGAGGTGTTTGCCTCGGATTGCTTTTGTCCATATGGATAAGAGCAATCGTGAGTGTTTTTCTACTGGATTCTATGTTCGATCACACAAGCAGTCGACACTTCAATCTACGGATTGATGCGAATGTCTTGATGTTTGCACTGGCCGTTGGCATAGTCACGACCTTATTGTCCGGTCTTTTTCCGGCATTACGTGCCGGCCGTACCGATCCATTGGGCGGGCTTAAGGTCAGCGGTAACTACGGCACTCCCCGACTCCGTCTGGGGAAGGTCTTGGTCAGTACACAAGTGGGACTATCCGTTCTTCTTGTAGTGGTCAGCGGGCTCTTGTGTCGAACTCTGATCAATCTCTATCGAATGGACCCGGGATTTGACACGGAGAATCTATTATTGGTTCCAATTGATCTTGACAAGTCCCTGTCTCCCCCGAAAGATGAGCAACTCTTCTTTGATTCCGTGCGTCAGAAGATTGCGGGAATCCCCGGCGTGCGTTCCGTTGCCCTCTCAAATACGACATTGACGGGTGGATACGGATGGAGCCCTAAAGTATCAATTCCAAGCCATCCCGAAAAAAGGCCGCGAGAGTCAATTGCACTGAGCGTGAGTGAGGGATATTTTGCAACCATGGGGATTAACTTATTCGCTGGACGCGACTTCAATGCTAAGGATACACAAAACTCCCAGCGTGTCGTCATCGTCAATCAGGAGTTCGGACGTTTGTGTTTCCCGGATGAGAATCCCATGGGCCAGTTCATTATGATTGATGATGAAGAACATATGATCGTGGGTTTATGCAGTAACCACAAATATTGCGGTCTGCGCCGAGACGTTTCACCGATTCTTTATAGACCTCATAGTCAATACCACCTGTCCCGCATGACCTGCATGGTACGCGGTGTCCTTCCGCCTTTGTCTCTAGCGCCTGCCGTGCGCAAGGCCGTAGCCGAGATCGACCGGAACCCGCCGCTGGAGGGGATAACGACGCAGAAACTCGCTATCAAGGAGTCTCTTCGTCTGGAACGCCTCTTGACATCGCTTTTTGCCAGTTTTGCCCTCCTGGCCCTGGCGCTGTCCTGCATCGGCCTGTACGGACTGATGGCCTACACTGTCGCGCGACGGACTGCTGAAATGGGTATTCGCAAAGCATTAGGCGCCCGTCCCTGGGACGCGGCCCGGCCGATCCTCCGAGAGGCCCTGATGCTCACGGCCGTAGGCGTGGTCATGGGCTTGCCTACTGCCCTGGCTCTGGGCCGCGTGATGCGTTCTCTTTTCTACGGCATCGAACCTCACGATCCTGTCACGATCATCGGGAGCCTCGTGATTATGGTCACCGTCACGGTCCTGGGGGCCTGGATTCCCGCCCGCCGCGCGGCGCGGGTCGATCCGATGGAGGCGCTGAGATACGAATAGCAATGAGCGGGCGACAGGTCATTGTTGGCAAGAGCACCGGCACAAGCCGCCGTTCGAGACCGGCGATGTTCTCACTTGATTTCTGCGCGGCAGAAGCGAGGGCACATCTGGCGGTTGTGCGGTGATACGAATTGCGAGTAGCGGATTGACAACAAGGGAGTTACCCCGGTCAGTGAAAGGACGTGAGATGAAGACTACGACAGAGCGAATTCTGCTGGCGATCCTGATCGCTCAGACGCTCGCGGCCAGCGGATGCTACAACTGTGCCAGGTGTCTTCGAAAGACCATGGCGGAATGCAAGATGGAGAAATCGGTTTGTGCCAGTTTTGCGCCTGGCTCGAAGCTTGTGGTGCGCGATAACGACGGCGCCGTCAATGTTCGCGCGGGCGGTGGGACGGACTGTCGTGCAACTGCCACCGTTTTCGTCCACGCACCAACAAGACGTGAGGCGAGAGAGATCTGCGAACAGTTGGAGATTGCTGCCGAGCCGGATGGGAAAGGGCTTGCCATTGTAGTTCGAAAGCCACCGATGCCGCAGGAACATCGTTTTGCGTCGGTGGACCTCGACATCGTCGTCCCGCGATCGGCCCACGTTGATTGCGAGACCACCTTCGGTCGTGTGAGGCTTGTGGGACTCGCTGGGGATGTCAAGGTGTCGACGCAATTCGGCAGCATCACATGCGAGGATATCCGCGGGTCATTGGATCTGGAGACGCAACTGGGCCGCATCACCTGCCGGGAGATCGTGGCCGAACACATTGTCGCCAGCTCGCAGAAGGGGTCCATCGATATCTCGTGCGCCGATGCGTGCCCGGCCGAGCTCGTCGCGGACGTGAGCACGGAGTGGGGGAAGATTCGCTTCCAGGCGCCACCACAATACCAGGGCGCCCTCGACCTGGAGAGTGAGATGGGCTCCGTCAGGTTGGGCAAAGACGCCGATGTACGGGGCACCATCGAGAACTCCTTCCTGCATGACAGAGTTTCAGGTCGGATCGGCACGGGCGCGGGCAACCTGCGTCTCTTCAGTAATCTTGGCTCTGTGGCATTGAGATAACGTTGCGAAAGAAGGACTGGCAAGGCCAAAGGTGCTTCCATGGAAATGCTGTGGCAAGACATTCGACACGGATTTCGACTCCTCTTCAGGAGTCCAGGGTACAGCCTCTTAATTGTGTTGCTTGTGGCGGTTGGTGTGGGGGGCAGTACCGCCGTCTTCAGTATCGTCAATGCGTTCCTCATCCGTCCCCTTCCGTACCCGGAGCCCGACCAGATTGTCTTCCTTCGTCAGCGCACCACCCAGGGAGAAGCTACGGGCGTTTCCTACCTCAACTACCTCGATTGGCGCGGAGAGGCCAGGAGCTTCGAAGAGCTGGGCTGCTATGCCTTCAATTCGGTGCCTGCCGATGTTCCCGGCGGCGACCTGCCTGAGATGTGCCCGGCCGGTTTTGTCTCTGCCGGCTTCTTCCGCGTGCTCGGCGTGACGCCGCGACTTGGACGACTCCTCAGCGAGCAAGACGATGTCTCTTCTCCGACCCCGGTGACTATGATCAGCCACGGCTTCTGGCAGCGGCATTTCGGTGCCGATCCGAACGTTATCGGAAAATCCATCCGGATGGCGGGCTATGCCGTCACCGTAGTCGGTGTGACGCCCCCTGCTTTTCGGTACCCTGCCTACGGATACGAAGTGGTCGACTTCTGGTTCCCCGTCGGTATCATCGCAGATCAGCTCCAGGATCGGGCGAGTAGTCCGAACATGTTTGCGCTGGGCAGGCTGAAGCGGGGCACGAGTCTGGCGCAGGCACGGGCGGAGATGGATGCAATCTCCGTGCACTTGGCGGCTCAGTACCCCTCCGCCAATGAAAACGTGCGGGCCGAGGTGGAGTCGCTTTCCACTCAGACGGTGCACGGGAAACAACGGGCCTTTGCTTTCATGCTCGCGGCGGTCGTCTTCGTCTTCCTGGTGACGTGCGTCAACGTGGCAGGGCTTCTGTTCGCCCGCGGCGTCACTCGCGAACGCGAGATGGCCGTTCGTTCCGCCCTCGGCGGAGCGCGCCTGGCGCTGGTGCGGCAGATGATCGTGGAAAACACTCTTCCTGCCGCCATAGGCGGTTTGATCGGCGTCCTGGCGGCAGCGGCGGCAATCCCGTTGTTGGCACAGACGGATATGATCGCTTCGATGCGGTTGCCCGAGGGTTTCTTCCGTCTGGACGGCCGCGTTGTTGGGTTCGCTCTGGCGATCACCGTGCTTTCCGTGCCCCTGTTCAGTCTGCTTCCTTGCCTCCTGAATTCCAGAATTGCCCCCGCACGCGTACTGGGCTCGGAAGGGCGGAGCGTTTTTGGATCCAGGGGCCGACACGTCGTCCATGCGAGCCTGATCGGGACCGAGGTGGCATTGACGGTGGTCCTTCTCGTGGCTGCGGGTCTGATGGTTCGCAGCTTTGTCAATGTGGTGATGGCTGATCCGGGATTCGATGTGCGAAATACCCTGACGGCCCGTGTTGCGCTGGGCGGCGATATAGAGAAATGCCGCGAACTGCTCGACCGCACTCGGGCGATCCCCGGTGTGGAAAAGGTCGCTTTGTCTTTCCCGTTGTTCACCGGCTGGAAGTGGTACGCCTGCGCTGAGGGGGCACCGGTGGCTCCGGCAGACCAACTGCCCGTTCTCTATAAGGTCGTGAGTCCCGGCTACTTCGAGACGATGGGCATTCGCCTGCTCCAGGGCCGCACGTTCAATGAAGAGGACCGTGCCGGTTCGAAACTGGTGATTGTCGTCGACGAAACGCTGGCAAGACATTACTGGCCGCAGGCAGACGCGATCGGCAAACGCATTCAGCACGGCAAGAGCCCGGACCCCAATGAGCCGTGGTTTGAGATCGTTGGCGTGGTCGCCCATGTAAAAAACGACGGCATCGAGGGCGGCTCGGCCATGGAAGTCTACCGGCCGCTGTTTCAGCGGCCGTCTTCGACACCTACCCTGATCGTGCGGACCGAAGGCGATCCGGGGCGATTCGCTGCGGCCGTCAAGGATATCGTGCGTCAGATTGAACCCCGCTTCCCTCTCATGGACGTTCAGACGCTGGAGCAGATTCAGGGCCGGTACACAGTTACGCGGCGCATGATCACGTTCTTTCTGGCCATCTTTGCGGGGGCGGCGCTGTTCCTGTCGACCGTCGGCATTTATGCGGTCACGCGGTATGTTGTCTCCCGCAGGACACAGGAGTTCGGCATACGCGTCGCACTCGGTGCCGACGCAGAGGACATTCTTCGACTTGTGCTGGGCGGGGCCTTGTCGCCCGTGCTGATCGGCGCGGCAGCCGGTTTGGCCGGTACCATCGTCGTGGCGCGCGTGCTGTCGAGCCTGCTGTTTCGCCTCAGTCCCTGGGACCCGCTCACGTACGGCGCCGCCTCGCTTCTGTTGATCGGTGTGGCCTTGCTGGCGAGCTATCTCCCCGCCCGCCGCGCGGCGCGGATCGATCCGATGGTGGCACTGAGGTACGAGTAGGAGAAAGACCGATGGTAGCCTTTTGGCACGACGTGCGTCATGGATTGCGAATGCTGGGCAGAAGGCCCGGCATTGCCGTCGCGGCAATCCTGTGTCTTGGCCTGGGCATTGCCGCCGCGACGATGATCTTCAGTGTCATCAACGGCGCCCTGCTGCGACCGTTCCCCTGCGAGAAGCCCGACGAGTTGGCGCTGCTCTGGGAGGAGAAGAGCACGGAGCCGCAACGCGCAGACTATAAGATGATTTCGGCTCCGAACTTCCTGGATTGCAGAGAGCTTGCTCGTGCGTTCCAGGATATGGCTATGGTCTCGTCGGGTTCGCAGGCGATGCGGTATCGCGACAGGCTGGACTCGGTGCGCGCTATGACCATGACCCCCAACCTGCTGAAGGTGTTGGGCCTCGTGCCCATGCTGGGGAGGGACTTCCTTCCGGAAGAGGGTGAGGAAGGGCGCCGCCAAGTGGCGATCTTGACGGACCGATGCTGGCGGGAGTGGTTCCAGTCCGATCCGAATGTCGTGGGACAATCGTTGCTCCTTCGGTCGCCCTGGGACGCAGAGCAAAGCTACTCGATCGTCGGGGTCATGCCGCCGGAATTCCTGCCGCCGTTCGACTCCACGGTGGAGATCCTGATCCCGCTGGAATACTCCGTCAGCGACGAAACGCGGGGCGCGATCCGTTACAAGGCCGTTGGACGGCTCCGGGCGGACGTGACGATGCAAGAGGCCCGTGCGGAACTGGATCTTCTCACTCAGCGGCTGAGAGAACAATATCCCAAGGAGAATCAAGGCTTTCGACTCACGGCCGGCGCTCTCCGCGCCGAGTACTCCAGTATGAGTGGCGTGCTGTATCTCCTGCTGGGAGCCTCGGGACTGCTGCTGGTGGTCGCCTGTGGCAACGTAGCCGACCTTCTCCTGATTCGAGGACTCGAGCGCGGCAAAGAGATTGCGATTCGGGTGACCCTCGGTGCCGGACGGCTGCGGGTGCTGCGGCAAGCAGTCATTGAAGGTCTGTTGGTGGCGCTGTTGGGTCTGGTCGCGGGTCTGCTGATCTCCATCTGGGGTCTGGCGGCTCTGCGTCCGTGGATTCTGAAGTATGTGAATGTCGTGGGAGGCATTGGCCTGGATGCACGAGTTCTGGTGTTCGCGGCAGTAGTTGCCTTGGTGACGGGAGCAGTATTCGGCCTGATTCCGGCCGTTCCGGCATGGAGGATGGATCTGTCAGTCGCGCTGAAAGGCGATTCGACAAAAGCGTCAGCCGGTGTCCGGACCCGCCGTGTCCATGGGCTGCTGGTCGCAGGTCAGATTGCGCTGGCCTTGATCCTGATGGTCGGAGCCGGGCTGGCGGTCCGAACCTTCGCCAATCTGCTGCGGATCGACCCAGGCTTCAATCCACATCAGGTGCTGGCGATGTGGGTCGAACCTCCGCGATACGACCCCGAGAAGGCGGTGGCGTTTCAACGGGAACTGGTTTCGCGCGCTGCGCAACTGCCCGGTGTCATCTACGCCGCGGTCTCTTCCGAGGCTCTGCCTTTGTGGTTTCCAGGAGGGATCTTCATTTTCGACCTTGAGGAGCATCCCGCGTCGTCCCCGGACGGCTACAAAGTGAAGGCTTCCTATATCAGCGCGGGCTATTTTCGTACGCTCGGCGTCGACTTGCTTGCCGGCAGGGACTTCCGCGAGACCGATGTCGACCGGCCCGTGGTGATCGTTAACAAGACGCTGGCGCAACGATTCTGGCCCTCCGGCAATCCCCTTGGGGAACGACTGAAATCCAAGTGGCGCGACGATTCCTACGAAATCATCGGGATCGTGGAGGATGAGCGCTACGACTCGGGGCAGTTGACCGGAAAACTGGAGATCGCGCCGAGAGCCTACTTTCACCGGTACGTGCCCGGGGACTTCAATCTCATGATCCGCGCCGCCTCGGACCCCTTGGCCCTCGGGCCGGCGGTTCGAGCGCTCGTTCACGAGTCGGACGACAGCGTTCTGGTTCGATGGATTCGATCCATGGAAGCCGACGTGCGCGAGAGGTTCAGCTCGGAGCAGCTCACGATGCTGCTGGTCGGCGTTTTTGCCGTCTTCGCTCTTACCTTGACGCTCGTGGGGCTCTATGGCGTGATGGCGCATTTGGTGAGGAACTGCTACCGGGAGATCGCGATTCGCCTTGCCACAGGAGCGCGGCCGGCGGATATCTTCGACATGATTCTGCGGCGCGGAGCGGGGGTCGTCGCAGTCGGACTGGGAGTCGGCGTGGTCGGTGTGCTCGCGCTGGCGCGAGTCGCGGCAAGCTATGTCTACGGCGTGGCCCCGATGGATGGTTTGACGATTGGAGGTGCGGTGCTGCTTCTGAGCGTTGCCTCCGCTGTCGCCTGCTTTGTCCCCGCCCGCCGCGCGGCGAAGATCGATCCGATGGAGGCGCTGCGTTATGAGTAGGAGGAACTGATGGGAGCGCTGTGGCAGGATATTCGCTATGGGTTCCGGATGCTGAGAAAGACGCCGGGGTTCACGGCCATTGCGCTGATCACGCTGGCGATCGGCATCGGGGCCAACACGATCATGTTCAGCATGGTCAACGCTGTGCTGCTGCGGCCTGTCAATGTGAAGGACCCCGACCGGTTGGTCGGCTGTTTCGCACGCAGCAAAGGGAACAGCTATGGGGAATTCTCCTATTCCGACTACCTGGACGCGCGGGACAATAACGCCGCGTTCAGTCACCTAATGGGTTACAGTCTGCAACTGGCGGTCCTGGAACAGGGCGCGATCACGAAACGCGGATTGGCCGCGTTCGTCTCGGCCAACTACTTTTCGACGTTGGGCGTGGCACCGATTCGGGGGCGGGTATTTCTGGCTGAGGAGGAACGACCGGGGGCGGAGCCGGTCGTTGTCCTCAGCCACCGGGCCTGGATGCGGCAGGGCAGCGATCCGGATGCCGTGGGCAAGGAAGTTCACATCAATGCCACGCCCTTTCGGGTGGTGGGTGTCGCACCGGAAGGGTTTACAGGTGTGGCGCTGGCGGGACCGGACTTCTGGATGCCGTTGGGTGTTTATGACCTTTTGAATACTCCTACAGCGTCTGAAGCAGCGGAATTGTCGCTCGATCAACGCTATCCCAGCCTCATGTTGGTGGGACGACTCAGGCCAGGGGTGAGCACGGCCGCTGCCCAGGCGCATTTGGAGTCGCTGGCGACGCAGTTGGCGGAGCATGCGCCCGAGCGATGGAAGGACCGCACATTTCATCTGGATCGTCTGCCCAGGGCCAACATGTATCCCGGCCCGGATGACAGGCGCTTTCTGCTCCCCTATGGCCTGTTCCTGATGGGCGTATCGGCGGTTGTCCTGTTAATCGCCTGTCTGAATCTGGCGAGCATGTACCTCGTGCGCGGCGCATCGCGGCACCGGGAGATCGCGATCCGTATGGCGGCCGGAGGGAGCCGCCTGCGGATCATCCGCCAATTGCTTGTCGAGTCGCTACTGCTGGCGATGCTCGGTGGGTTCCTGGGACTCGGTCTCGCGCACGCTGGCGCCGAGATCATGAATGCTTCGATTCCCATGATTATGGCATCCTTCTTTGAGGCAACTCTCGGGCTGAGGGTCGGTCTCGATCTGCGTGTTCTCCTGGCGACTCTTGGTTTCTGCGGTCTGGCGACCGTACTGTCCGGCCTACGACCTGCCCTGCGGCTCTCCCGCCGGCCGGTCTTCAGCGACTTGGGGAAGTCGCATGGCACTGCTGTACGGCCGATCGGAGGATCGCGGCGACTCATGCCAGCTGGTTTCTCAGCCGCTTGTCAGATGGCTCTGTCTGTCGTCCTGGTAATGGCGGCGGGGTTGTTTGTGCACAGCGCACTCAAGGCCGGTCGAGTGAACCCTGGCTATAGCCTGGAAGGTAAGCTGGTGGTACAGATAGACCCCCGGGCGGCGGGATATGACCGGACGCAGGGCCGCCAAGTGTGCGAGAGACTGGTGAGCCATCTGGGGTCGATGCCCGGTGTCCAAGCGGTTGGAATATCGACCTCCATGCTCTTTGAACTCACCCCCACCCCATGGCGGGTCTCCGAGTATGGGTACGACCCGAATACAGGTGCCCCTGTGGAAAGAAAGGTGGGGTCTGTTCTGCACAATAGCGTGGGCGGCGACTATTTCCAGGCGATGGGCCTGCCCCTTTTGCAGGGTCGATACTTCACGCGGGTCGAGAGTGCCTCGAATGCTCCCGTTGTAGTCATCGATGAACCTCTAGCACGCCGGCTGCGTCCGGATGGCAAAGCGGTCGGCTGCCTGATTTCAGTCGGCCACTCCGATGCCATGGAGGTTGTTGGTGTTGTGCCAGGAGTGCGCAACTCCGTTTTTGATGGAGAGCCCCAGCCCCACGTCTACGTGCCCTTCGAGTATGACGATTTCCTTGTGGGGTATATCCATCTTCGCGTGGCCAGTACGGTGCCGGGGGGAGAGATGACCCTGCTTATGGCGATCCGCAAGGAGATCCGCGCGGTGGACCCGCGCATACCGATCTTGTTGATAGCGACGTTGTCAGATCGCTACAACAGCAGCTTTCCCATGTGGTTGGCGCGCACCGCCGCAGGGCTGGCTCTGACCTTCGGAGCGATGGCTTTGTTTCTCGCAACTCTGGGCATCTACGGAGCCAAAGGCTACATGGTTGCCTCTCGGACCCCTGAGATCGGCATCCGCATGGCCCTGGGCGCCACCCGTCGGAGCATCCTGTCCTTGGTGTTGCGCGAGGGAGCGGCATGCACGCTGGCGGGGTTGTCCGTCGGCATGCTCCTGGCCCTCGCTGCCGCACGCGTGATGAGCAGTGCCCTCTGTGGAGTCGATCCCATCGATCCGGCCAGCATCGGCGTCACCGTGATCCTGCTTGGAACCGCATCCCTTCTGCCCAGCTATCTTCCCGCCCGCCGGGCGTCGCGCGTCGATCCGATGGAGGCGCTGCGCTATGAGTAGGAGAGACTGATGGGCACGCTTTGTCAGGACATTCGATACGGCGTCCGGATGTTGAGGAAGAGCCCTGGGTTCACAACCGTGGCGGTGCTCACGCTGGCGCTGGGCATCGGTGCGAATACCGCGATCTTCACCCTGGTCAATGCGCTGCTGTTGAAGTCACTGCCGGGGGTGAAAGACCCACAACAGCTTGTACTGGTGACGGACAATGGATGGCCGTCTCTCTCTTATCCTCTCTACGAGCATCTGCGTGAGGCCGATCAATCACTCTCGGGCCTGTTCGTCAGCCCAGGCGTTGACAAGCGCAGAATGATGGTTGCCGGTTCGGGCACTGTCGAGCCGGAGCGGATATGGGCCCAGGCGGTTTCGGGGGACTTCTTCCCAGTCCTGGGAGTGTCGGCGGCGCTCGGGCGGATGTTGACGATGGATGATGACCGTCCGGGAAGTCCTCAGCCAGTCGTTGTGATCAGCCATGATTTCTGGCGCCGCCGCTTTGGATTGGACCCGAAGGTACTCCGTAAGACGATCACGCTTGAAGACGTTTCCCTGGCTATCGTCGGCGTTGCGCCGCGAGGGTTCATCGGATTCGCCACAGGAAGCAGGCCCGACCTCTGGTGGCCCATCCAGTTGATTCCTCAGGTGACGGGAGGTGACTGGCTTACCGAGGAGGGCTCCCAGTGGCTGCAAATTGCAGGGCGTCTGAAGCCCGGCGTGTCTGAGACAATGGCCCGAGAGGAGTTGGATGGGATCTTCAAGCGGATGCGCCTTGCACAACTTGGGGACCGTCAGTTGTCGGAGAAGGAACGGCAGGACCTCCTGAGCCATCGGATCGAATTGCAGCCGGCTGCGACGGGATTCACGTGGCATCGCCGCGAATTTCAGCGGATGTTCATCGTCTTGATGGCGATCGTTGGGGCGGTGTTGCTCGTGGCCTGCACGAACCTGGCGGGACTCCTGTTGGCTCGGGGTGCGGCACGTCAACGTGAGTTCAGTGTCCGGGCCGCCCTCGGCGCCGGTCGTCTTGCCCTGGTTCGCCAACTCCTGACGGAAAGTCTGTTGCTTGCGGCAGCGGGCGGTGCGCTGGGTCTGCTGCTGGCGCAGTGGGGTGTGCGGCTGCTGGTCCACTACATCCCCGAGTATGGCCAGAGCGTCTTCTTCGAACTGGCGCCGGATGCGAAGATCCTGGCATTCACGTTTCTGGTCTCTGCCGGCACGGGGCTTCTCTTTGGACTGATCCCCGCCTGGCGAAACAGCCGGCAGGACGTGGTCACAGCGATCAAGGACCAAGCCAGCAGCGTGACGGGCCGCGAATCCGCGCAGTTCTGGGGCAAGGCCCTCATGGTGCCGCAGATCGCTCTGTCTTTCTGTCTGCTTATCGGCGCTGGTTTGTTTGTGCGAACGCTGCAAAAACTCCAAACGCTGGATGTGGGCTTTGATCGTGAGAGTCTCATGGTTTTCCGCCTGGACCTGGGAAACGCGTACGATGATGCCCGACGGGCGGATTTCCACCAGCAGGTCCTCGATCGCGTACAGAACCTCCCGGCCGTGCGTTCCGCCAGCATGTCCAACATCGAAACGCTGGGCGGGTCCGAAGCCGGGTACGGTCCGTCCAAAGTGGCCAGAGCCGAGAGCGACCCTTCGGCCGATGAAGGCATGAAAGTGCGCGGGACCGGCGTTACTCGGGGTTTCTTCCAGACGATGTGCATCCCGCTGCTCATGGGCCGTGACTTCGGCCCGCAGGACGAACCGACGGCCCAAGGCGGCCAGCCGAGCGAATCGGCTCGCCCGATTATCATCGATCAGACATGCGCGCGACAGCTTTTCGGTGACGAGAATCCGGTCGGTAAGCTGTTGAGGACGGACGGTCGTCGTCCGAGAGAGGTGATCGGCGTGGTGGGGAATGTCATCCACAAGGGCCTCCGCGGCGGCCCCCGAGTCTCGGTCTATAGCGTCGACACGTGCCGGGCGTGGGCATTGATGTTCTTCCACGTCAGGGTCTCCGGCAACCCTCTGGCTGTGGCAGACGACATCCGCCAAGTCGTTCGCGATCTCGATCCGCATGTGGAGGTGGAAGCCTTGCACACCATGGAGGAAATGGTTGCCAGCCAGCTGCAGCGGGAACGTATGCTCTCACAGCTTGCCGGCTTCTTTAGTCTGTCCGCCTTGGCACTCGCCTGCCTCGGCCTCTATGGAACGCTGTCGTACGCCGTGACTCGGCGAACGCGCGAGATTGGGATTCGGATGGCCCTTGGCGCACAGCGGCACAATGTGCTCGCTACAGTCATTCGACAGGGGATGACGCTGACGCTGCTCGGATGCGTGGTGGGCGTGATTCTGGCGGGCGCGTTGACTCGCGTGGTATCCAGTCTGCTCTACGGCGTCACGCCGACGGACCCGCTGACGTTTGTTCTGACGGTCCTGCTGCTCGGTACGGTGGCGTTCGTGTCCTGTTGGCTCCCCGCTCGTCGGGCAGCCAGGGTCGATCCGATGGTGGCGTTGAGATATGAGTAGGACCGGAATGATGGAATACTGGGGTCAGGCAATGAGCTTAGGGCGAGATATTCGATACGGCGTCCGCATGCTGAGGAAGAGCCCCGGCTTCACCGCCACGGCGGTGCTGACGCTGACGCTGGGCATCGGGGTCAATCTGGCTTTGTTTGGCATTCTCAATGAGATGCTGCTGCGTCCCAAGCCGGTCGCCCGACCTTACGAGTTGTGGTCTATCGTACCGGCCGGCAGAGCCGGTCAAACAGTTCGTGAGAATTTCTGTAGACCTTATTATGAGGCTTTTCGACAGGAAGAGCGAGTATTCAAAGGCATTATTGGCTACGCAGGCATCGAGCCAAAACTCCATACGAGAGAAGGTTGGGAACGTATCGAAGCGCAATTGGTGTCAGAGGACTACTTCTCGTTCCTCGGCATAGCCCCTGTGTTGGGACGAGGGTTTCTCCCGGAAGAAGAGGCCCAGGGCGGGGCTGGCGCCGTCGCTGTGATTAGTCATGCGTTCTGGAAAACACAGTTTGCCGGAATGAAGGACGTTCTGGGAAAGACCGTCACACTCAACAACACGGTGGTGGAGATCGTGGGTGTTGCACCCAAGGAGTTTACCAGCCTCGATCTACAGTCACCCTGTCTGTGGATGCCTGCAAGTATGGAGCCTGTGCTGGGGGAAGGGGCGGTCTACGAATTTGTCGGTCGCCTGGCGGAACCGAAATTGGCCGCTACGGCCGAGGATCATCTGACCCCTATCGCGATCGAAGTGAAGAAGGAGTTGGAAGGTGGTAACGATCCTCGCTGGTCTCGTTATGGAACCTCACCAAACTTCCACAGAATCAGGCTCGAGCCCATTGGTCGGGGCCTGTTGGGTACTTCTCGCTCATATGTGAAGCCAAAGATCGTCAATTTCCTGAAGTTTGCGGCGATCGCGACGGTGCTGCTGCTCTTGATTGCCTGTGCCAATGTGGCCGGTTTGTTTCTTGCCCGTACCCTGCAACGCCGCAAAGAAGCGGCCACCCGAGTCGCACTCGGCGCCACGCGTTTTGACCTGCTGCGTCAGGTGGTCTGCGAAGGGGTCCTGATCGCGGCCGGCGGCACGCTGGGCGCACTGTTGGCGTTTTCGTGGGTGAGCCGGACGATCATGCAGTTTGCCAGTTGGTGGCCGGGGACGCCTCTGCGTTTGGTGCCGGACGTGCGGATACTGCTCTTTGCAGCCGGAGGGGTGCTGGCAGCTGGGATAGGAGCCAGTATCTTGCCCGCACTACAGGCGAGCGCATTCGAGCCGTTCGCCGCCCTCAAGGATGGCGGCGGAGCAGGGCGCAGACGACTGTGGCTGCGCCATGGGTTGATTGTCACGCAGGTGGCCGGATCGCTCGTTCTGTTGTGCGGTGCGACGTTGTGTCTGCGCAGCATGAGCAGACAACTCGCCGTGGACTTGGGATATGACCACGACCGGCTGATTACCGTGCCGCTCGACCTGGAACGTATCGGTTACACAGAGGATACGTTCGGACCGCAGATGGCGGAGATCATTCGTCGGATGGCCTCTATTCCCGGAGTCGAACAGGCTTGTGCCACGCCTGTCCATCTCATGGGTGGACTGAAGACGCATCTGGACGTATCACCGTATATGGGCGATGGATATAGACTCGAAGGATATAACTCACCCAATGACAATGCCATAGAGTTGGGATTCCACACGGCCGTTGGTCCTAACATGTTTACTGCGATGGGGATTCCTATCCTGTCCGGCCGTGACTTCCACCAGGACGATATCGATTCAGGGCGCAAGGTCGCGATCGTGAACGAGAGTCTCGTGCAGAAGTATTGGCCGAACCAGAACCCGCTGGGCAAACACATTTGGAAGCGGGAAGTCATCGGCGTCGTAAAGGATGCGTGTTTCGATGAATATGACGAACAGTTGGAACCTACAGTGTTTTGGATAACAAAGAAGAAAGAGCTTCTCCATGCCAACCTGCTGATCCGCACCACAACAGATGCGCGACACATGCTTACCGCTGTGCGTGCCGAACTGGGCCGAATCCATCTAGGACTGGCACAGGGCAAGGTGTGCACGGTGCGTGACCTGATAAGAGATGCCTTGGCCTTTCAACATACGTCCATGCGGATTTTAGGCGTCCTCGGCGTCTTGGCGCTCGTGCTGGCATCGATTGGCACGTATGGTGTGATGGCGTACGTGGTGAGCAGCCGGACGCGGGAAATTGGTATTCGCTTGGCGATCGGGGCGACGCAAGGAAACGTGATGTGGCGGATCCTGTCTACGGGTCTGCGTCTGTGGCTGATCGCAATGGTGATCGGCATTCCGCTGGCCCTCGCCGGCGCCGTGGTCCTTCGAAACCAGATTGCCGGAATCAGTCCATTCGACACGGTGTCCTTCGTCGCGGTTTCGGGCGCGGTTCTGGCGGCCCTGATCGCCGCATGCTGGCTGCCCGCCCACCGGGCGGCCAAGATCGATCCGATGGAGGCGCTGAGATATGAATAGGAATAGGTCAACCGTCCATGGTTGCCCAGAAGAACCATGCCTCTGTGAGCCGAGAACTGACAACCGGCAGTTGAGGTCCGCAGACTGACAACCGGAGCAATTCAATGACGACCTTGTGGCAAGACATCCGTTATGCATTTCGCATGTTGGGCAAGAAGCCTGGCGTCACCGCGATTGCCGTTGTGACTCTGGCCTTGGGCATGGCGGGCAATACCGTCATCTTCAGCTTCCTCAACGCGTTCTTCTTGCGTCCGCTGCCGTTTCATGAGCCGGACCGACTGGTGGATCTGGACGAGACCGCGCCGCGGTGGAACCTCGAGTACACGGGCCTGCGCTATCCCGATTTCCATAGCTGGCGCGAACAGAACTACTCCTTTGAAAGCATGGCGGCCTGGACCGCGCACAGTTGCTCATTGTCCCTTGAGGGGAATGCCGAGCGAATTCAGGGGGCCTGGGTGACGCACGATCTGCTGTCGGTCTTGGGCATGCGTCCTGCCATCGGTCGGTCGTTCACGCCGGAGGAGGACCGACCCGGAGGAGAGAAGGTCGCGCTGATTAGCCAAGGCTTGGCGGTGCGGCTCTTTGCACATCAGGACATTCTGGGAAGGGTCCTGCACATCGACCGTGAGCCGTTTACGATCGTCGGTGTTCTGCCGATGGAAAAGACCCTGCTCGATGATGCCGAGATCTGGCTGCCGTTGGCGAACGACCCCGATGACTTGAACAGGGGCTGGTATCTCCGTGGGTTCGGCCGTCTGAAGCAAGGCGTGACCTTGGAGATGGCGTATGGCGATCTGCTTCGCGTGCACCACAGCCTGGTGGAGAACCACAGGGCGAACGAGAACACCTTCCCGAAGCTGACGCCGATTACGGAGCGATTGTTCGGCTTCACTCGTCCCGTGTTGGCCATCCTGATGGGAGCGGTGGCGGTGGTCCTGCTGATCGCCTGCGGCAACGTAGCGGCCCTGATGCTGGCTCGGGGTCTCGCACGGGGGCAAGAGTTGGGTGTTCGGATGTCCCTGGGGGCGACGCCTTGGCAGATCAGCCGCCTGATCGGTGTGGAGAGCCTGATGTTGTCCGGACTGGCCGGCGTTGTGGGTTTGTGTCTGGGCTATTGGGGACTGCGCACGCTGGTGAATTCGCTGGTGGACCGCCCGCCGGGCTGGATCAGCTTCGCGTTCGATGTGCGCATCTGGTCGTATGCCCTGCTCATGGTCCTCGTGACCGCGATGTTTGGCGCCCTCCCCACGCTCCGTGCGGTTCTGGCCGGGAATCTGCATGGCGCCACGCAATCGTCGGGGCGGCAATCGACCGCGTCGGCGGGCCGATGTCGTAGTCTGCATTCACTCGTTGTCGTCGAGGTCGCGCTGACGCTCATGCTGCTGGTGCAAGCCGGCCTGTTGGTCCAGGCATTTCGTTCGTTGCAGAAGATGAATCCCGGCTATCGTCCGGACCACGTTTTGGTCTACCACATCGCGCTGCCGGAGTCGCAATACAAGGAACAGGAGACGTGGCAGGCCTTCTTCCAGGATCACCTGGAGCAGGTCCGGGCCTTGCCCGGCGTCACGGCCGCCAGCGCGGTCACGTCCCCGCCCCTGGGCAGCCACCGAGGCAATTTCTTCACCGTCGAGAACGCTCCCGCCAAGAGGCCCGACGAGCCGGATCCGGTAGTCCTGCAACGAGTGGCTTGGCCAGTATACTTAGAAACTATGGGCATCACGCTGCGAGCCGGAAGGACATTCACCGACCAGGACGGACGCACTGAAGGAGCAGCGGCTGTGATCGTGAATGAGACCTTCGCCCAGCGGTCCTGGCCCAGCCAGGACCCGATTGGCAAACGGATCAAGTCGGGCGGCCCTGCATCGTCTGCCCCTTGGATGACGGTCGTAGGTGTAGCTCGGGACGTCAAGCACTATGGCCTCGATCAGCCCATGATTCCAGGCGTATATATCCCCTATGCGCAGGACAGACAGAGTCTCATGGCCGTGGTGGTGCGTACGGCGATTGACCCTCTGGACTTGGTGTCCGGCGTGCGGGAGATCGTCCGCCGCAGCGATCCCGACCTGCCGATCTTCGACGTCCAGAGCATGGCTGGTCAACTTCAACGATCCTTGTGGCTACGACGTCTATACTCCGAACTCATCGGCGTCTTTGCGGCGGTCGCGCTGGTCATGGCGATGGGCGGATTGTATGGCGTGTTCTCGTACGTGGTCAACGGTCGGACTCGCGAGATCGGCATTCGCATCGCCGTCGGTGCCCAGACGCGTTCGGTGCTTTGGATGGTGATTCGCCAGGCACTGCTCCTGTCTGCCATAGGCATCGGGATCGGCCTGGTCGGGACGGTGGTCGCCGTTCCCCTGACGCGCCGTCTGCTTCTCGGCGTCCACGTCGCCGACCTGTTGATCTTCGCTGCGGTTCCGCTGTTCCTCGTCGCCGTGGTGTTGCTGGCCAGCTATTTCCCGGCCCGTCGCGCCGCGAAGGTCGATCCCTTGACAGCACTGAGATATGAATAGAAATGGATCACAGATTGCAATTGCCGGTTCACAGCCATCTCCGGCTGCGATCGGTGATCTGTGATTTGTGAACTGGAGTTGAGAAATGAGCACATTTGTGAATGATGTGAAATATGGAGTCCGGCAACTGGGCAAGAGTCCGGGCTTCACGACGGTGGCGGTCTTGTCGCTGGCGCTGGGGATTGGGGTCAATGCCGCGATCTTCAGCTTGCTCAATGCGGTGTGGATGCGGTCGTTGCCCGTGCGGGACCCGCATGCCCTGCGCATCATCAACTGGAGCGGCCATAACACACAGCTCTCTCGCTATTCAGGAGGTGCCGCCGATGGCAAGAGGGATTCAACCGGGGCCACCGTATCCGGGTCCTTCCCGTATCCAGTGTATCGTGACTTCAAGGAGCAGGTTGAAGGATGCTCCGACGTATTCGCGTTCTTCGGGTTGTATGGACTGACCGTCGTTGGACCCAAAGGAGCCGCCACGGCCGATGCCATGATGGTCTCGGGTGATTTCTTCGAGGGATACGGAGCCCGAGCCTTGATCGGCCGCACGCTGTGCCCCAGCGATGAGTCATCGCAGGCCGACCCCGTGGCGGTGATCACCTATCGCTGGTGGGAGAGGGAGTACGATCTCAGCTCGGAGGTTCTTGGTCAGATGATAACCGTCAACCAGCATCAGTTCACCATCGTGGGCGTGCTGCCTCGCGCTTACTGCGGCCCGGAGATCGGTGATATGGCCCGGATCTACGTGCCGATGTCCGCCCAGCCGCAGCTTGCTTCCGGGTTCCCCTTAGATGCGCGGGACCACTGGTGGGCCAATATCATGGTGCGTCTGGAACGCGAGGCGGACGAGACGCAAATCCGCGCTGCCATGGAAGGTCTCTTTCTCCAGACCTTGTCCGTGCCGGGACAAGGAACGCAGATGGAGAACCCACAGATTCTCCTGGTCGACGGAAGCCGGGGGCTTCTGGGGGCGCGCCGGGAGATGGCGTTTGGGCTCACGGTTCTGATGGGCG
>Ga0068714_10002496_pt1 | contig 23613 bp, 19 predicted proteins | sample MTBNYHSulfiMetaG_FD_62988 | JGI IMG/M metagenome (GOLD analysis project Ga0068714, IMG submission 62988) | Enrichment culture microbial communities from rom New York Harbor, USA that are MTBE-degrading - MTBE-NYH (New York Harbor Sulfidogenic)... | ecosystem: Environmental > Aquatic > Marine >... | reverse complement strand
AAGTCGGAAAGAAACTCTTTCCTCCTCAAAGAGAGAGTCAGGTTTCCCCCCTCCTTCCTGGCTCTCTCTTCTTTTTTTGTGCCGGAGTTGCACCCCGAGAAGGATTGGTTGGGCAGATCCCCGTAGCGCCGAAGAAATTTGGCAGCACTGCGGACGGAAAATCCCGCTCTTGCTTTCTTGCCTCTTTTCTATATCATGATGCCATTTTAAAGAGGTCGATATTTTGGGTTATTACGGAAATCGGTCTTTCGCCTCAGTAGAACGGTTCCAAAGTAGCTCTAAAGTAACGCGCCGCGCGATCAATTTTAATTGAGAAAGGATCCAACAAAATGGCGAATGGTCGAGTGAAATGGTTTAATGACAAAAAGGGTTATGGCTTCATCGAAACCGAGGACGGCAAGGATGTATTCGTTCATCACACATCCATAGAAGGAGCCGGCTTCAAGTCTTTGAACGAAGGTCAATCAGTCAGCTTCGAAGTGGAGCAGGGCGCCAAAGGTCCACAGGCTGTCAAGGTGAAAAAGCTTTAAATCGGCTTCTGTTCGAAAACGAAAACCATCACACACCAGCGGTGCGGGACAGACGTCGCGGCCCGTTTTTTTAATCTTTCATGTTCCAAACTCTTCTCCTGCTCGCTCCCCAACTCTTGCTCTGCTCGTTCCAAGATTCTTGTCCTGCTCGTTCCCAAACTCTTCTCTACTCCCTGCTCGTTCCCAAACTCCGTTTGGGAACGCAATTATGTGGGCAGCACTCAAATCAATCGGCAATACCCTATTCATTTCTTTTTCCCATAGCCTCCCCCGCCCGGTGTTTCAATCCTGAGGATGTCCCCCTTTTTTAGTATTTCTTGAAACTTGCCCGCCCTTTCAGAGGGCAGGCCCTCTTTTATGACCCAGTTCTTCCCGCTCGACCCCGGACAGCCTCCCCAAAGACCATAGGGGGCCTTTTTTCTCCTCTCGGATAGAACTGTCACCTCGGCATCACAGAGAACCTGAATCTCCCTGATTACACCGTCACCTCCTGAGAATTCCCCCCTGCCGCCGGTCCCCTTACGTATCGAGTACTCTCTCACCAGGAAAGGGTAAGAGTATTCCAGCGCCTCAATGGGGGTATTTAGAGTGTTGGTCATATGTGAGTGGACCGCGCTTTCACCATTGTTGTCGGCCATTGCGCCCATGCCTCCGGCTATTGTTTCGTAGTAGGTAAACGGACACCCCCGTCGTTCATCGTATCCCCCGATGACAAGGTTGTTCATCGTTCCCTGACTGGCTGCCGGAATCTCACCCGGTATGGCTTTGGATAAGGCTCCCAAAACCACATCCACAATCCTCTGCGAGGTCTCAACATTTCCGCCCGCAACGGCGGCGGGAAATGTGGCGTCAACGATGGTCCCAAGCCGGGTGTGAATCTTTAATGGCCTGATGCATCCGGCGTTGGTTGGGACTTCCTCCTTTATCAGGGACCGGAAAACATAAAGCACGGCGGAAAGCGTAATAGCATACACGGCATTTATACTCCCGCCTACTTGTTCACTCGATTCGGTAAAATCGACGTAAGCCTGATCCCCTTTGACTGTAATTTTGACCTTGATGCTTATTTGCTCGCCGGTGAAGCCATCATCGTCCATAAAATCTTCGAATTCATAGATGCCATCCGGGATGCCGGCGATGGTCTTTCTGGTTATCGTTTCAGCATAATCCATCAGACTTGTCGCATAAGATCCTACAACTTCCAGTCCATATTTGGAGACGAGCTCTTTTGTCCTCTTGATGCCGGTTATATTAGCCATTATCTGAGCAGCAAAATCGCCTTCCCTTTCAACCGGTGTGCGTACGTTGTTGAGGAGAAGCTGCATCAGCTTTCGATCGATCTTGCCGGCTTCCACAATCTTCAGCGGTGGAATAATAATTCCTTCTTGAAACAGCGAATTTGAAAGAGGCATTGAGCCCGGGCTCATCCCGCCGACATCAGAGTGATGGGCTCTATTGGCGATGTAGAAGGAAGGTGCGTCCTGTCTGATAAAAACCGGAGCCACTATGGTGATGTCCGGCAGGTGAGTGCCACCTTTAAAGGGATCATTCAATACCGCCATATCCCCATCTGCCAGGCGAACGCTTGCAACTGCCGACTTCACCGACATTGGCATGGATCCCAGATGCACGGGAATATGAGCGGCCTGTGCAATCATATCTCCATTCCGATCGAACAGGCCGCAAGAGAAATCCCTTCTCTCTTTAATATTTGGAGAAAATGAGGTGCGATTCAACGTCACCCCCATCTCTTCTGCGATGGAAGAAAATTTGTTCTTGAACACTTCCAGCAGAACCGGATTGACATTCATACATTACTCCAAATTCAGCAGCCCGCGAGTTGCATGATCAGGTTGCCATAGGCATCGACGACGGCTTCGGTGGAAGGCGGAAGGACAATCGTTGACGAATACTCCACCAAAATGGCAGGACCCGCTATCTTGTTGCCGTTTAGCAGCTTTTCTCTATTCACTATTTTCGTTTGCACCGGCGCGGAATCGAAAATAACCTCCCGCTCGCCCAAACGTGCTTCTTCACTAATCTCCGTGGCACCGTGAGCAATTTGCCGCATTCCCGGTTTATCGGGAATGCCCCTTGTCCTGACCCTAACGTTTACAATCTCCACGCTCCTGGCGGCATTCCTGTAGCCATACTTCTGTTCATGCAGCAGGTGGAAATTTTCAATATAGCTTTGATCGAATGGCACCATGATTTCAAACGATTGGCCCTGGTAGCGCATATCCACGTATCTCTCAAATAGTATTGCCTGCTCGCCCACCCCTTCGTTCACCAATTCGTCTTTGCCCCGGTTCTGGAGCAATAGAAAAAGCTCCAGGAGATCCTCGGTACTGGATTCAGACTGGCTCAACATAACGGTCAGGGAGTAATCTTTTATAATATCAGCCATAACCATTCCCATTGCAGAAAGGATTCCGGGATTTCGCGGTACAAAAACATTTGGAATATCGAGCAATTTAGCCAGAAAGGCCGCGTGCAAACCGCCGGCGCCGCCAAAGGAGAAAAGTGTGAATTCTCTCGGATCATACCCGCGCTCCACGGATATGACCCTGATGGCTCTTTCCATCGCAGTATGGGCTACCGACAGAATGCCTTCCGCCAGCTCGAGCTTCGACAGACCAGCCCTCTGGGACATTTCATCAAAATAGCGGTGGAGAAGGTCCGCCCTTAATTTCAATTGACCACCCATAAAATATTCAGGCACCAGCCTTCCCAGCAACAGATTGGCGTCTGTTACGGTTATCTCGCTGCCCTTGCCGTAGCAGATGGGTCCCGGCTCCGCCCCGGCACTTTCCGGACCGACTTTTAAAGACCCCCCGCTGTCGATGGATGCAATGGAGCCCCCGCCGGCTCCTACGGTGTGAATGTCAATCATGGGCACCTTGAGAGGATATCCAGCTATTGTCGATTCCATCGTAAGCCTCAGTGTACCGTCGATTAGCGATACATCGGTGGAAGTGCCTCCCATATCGAAAGCGATCAGTTTCGTGTAACCCGCCAGCCTCCCAATCTCCAGGGCTCCCACCGCACCGCCGGCGGGCCCCGATAAGATGGTGCGCACCGATTCGTGCATAGCCGTTTCGGCAGAGATGCTGCCGCCGTTGGATTGCATGATTCTCAGCACGTCCCGGGCTTGTAGAGAGTGGCTCAGGTGGGAAATATACTTTTTTACTATAGGGGAAACATAAGCATTGATGACGGTTGTCGATGCTCTTTCATATTCTCTGAACTCGGACAAAATTTCATGCGATAGGGATACCTCTAGACCGAGATCTTTGAGCAGTGCCCCTATGCTTGTTTCGTGAACGGGATTGAGATAAGAGAAAAGCAGGCAGACCGCCACCGATTCCGCTTTACTTTCAACGATGCCAGCCAGTGTCTTTGCAACATCTTCCCGCGTCTGGCCCTCCAGGATTTCCCCGGTAGACAAGATTCTGCCTCGAACCCCGAACCGGCGACTTGCCGGAACAATGTGGGGCTCCTTCCGGTATGCCAGGTCATAGAGTCTGGTGCGGTTCTGCCTGCCAATTTCAATGATATCTTCGAACCCTTTGTTGGTGATAAAAGCCGTCCTAACCCCTTTCCGCTCCAAGATGGCATTAGTCGCCACGGTGGAGCCGTGCACTATTTGCCTGGGCGAATTTTCCGCTATGTGTTGCAGACCTTTGAGAACAGCCAGCGCAGGGTTCGAGGGAGTGGAAAGCACTTTGTACACATCCCACTTGTCATCCTTTTTGAAGATGAAATCGGTGAAAGTGCCTCCAGTATCCACCCCGATAACAACCATTGTCTCCTCCGGGTCGGCGTCCATCCAGGCATCCCGCATCGGTGGGATTTCAGTGCCGCCGCTTACCATTCATTTTTGATCACTGTCCGAAAAAATATATCGTGCTTTTTAATACGTCATCTATTACTGTGGTTTTGTGTTTTTCTAGCAAATTCATAGGATCACCGAAGGGCAAACCTTCCGAGAGGTTGGGACGCAAAGCCACCGGTCTTTGTGAGACAGCGGGGTTGCAGGGTGAAAAGCAGGTTCAGCCTTTCCACGTCACACATGTTTTGCCCTCCGGTTGCCGGCCTTGATTTCTTCAGTCTCTTCTCTTTAAGATAGAAGGGTTCGACTATTGGCTGGACCAAGATTTCCGACCGAGAAAGAACTGCTGAAAGTGGGTGTCTTCCTCCTCCAAAAGGCACCCATACAATTGCAGTGCGCCATTTGTGGCAGAAAGTGGGTCAAGCGCGTCAAACCAGGAGCGGCATTGCCAAAAAACTACTGGCATTGCCCGGAGGGTTGCAACGCCCCGACAGCGAATTTCCAATCCGCACCCGTGCCCGAATAGTTGTCCAAGAACGGCCCAAACCCGTTGTGGAGCCTCATTTCCGGTGTGGCTCAAATTGTTCTTGCCCCGAACAACGCCGTACCAACACGGATCAGTGTCGCTCCCTCCTCGATGGCCACCTCAAAGTCATGACTCATGCCCATCGACAGCTCCGTCATCGCCTCCGGCTGTTGAGCCTGATCGCGCAACTGATCTAGATAATGACGCAGTTGCCGGAAATAGGGGCGCACCTGCTCCGGATCATCCAGATAGGGGGGAAGAGTCATCAACCCTTTCACTGTGAGACCATCCAGAGACGAAACATAGCTGAAGAAGGAAGAAAGCTCGGCGGGGGATGTGCCGCTTTTGGTTTCTTCCTCACCGATGTTAACCTGTAATAGAATCAGAATTTTTTGCCCTCTTTTTTGGGCCAGCCGGTTGAGCTCCCCGGCAAGACTTTTGCGGTCCACCGTATGAATTAGATCAAACCATTCTATTGCCGCCTTTGCTTTATTGGACTGCAGGTGACCGATAAAATGCCAAGTTACATTAAGGTCCTGCAATGCCTCCATTTTCTTTCTGGCTTCCTGAACATAATTTTCCCCGAGAATGGTGAGGCCAGCCTCGACTCCTTCTCGAATGCGATCCAAAGCGACCGTTTTGGTCACACCAATCAGTTGCACTCCTGCCGGGTCACGGTTCACCCGGGCACAGGCTGAAATCATTCGCTTTCGAATTGCGCTCAGATTATCGGCGATGGAAAACATAGCAGCGACCTCTTTCTTTTAATCGGGAGCTCGTGGCTCAATGATTCTCTGCTCAAGCAGCCAGCTCAGAGTCTTACACAGGGGAAGCCCCACCACATTAGTGTACGATCCATCGATCGATTCCACCATAAAGGCGCCCATTCCTTGAATTCCATAAGCTCCAGCCTTATCCAGGGGTTCCCTGGTCAGAACGTATGCCTCTATTTCCCGCGCCGTCAGGTGCTTGAATCGAACTTGCGTCTCTACCGCTTCCGTTCGCTCAAACCTTCGATCGTTCCTTATCAGGCAAATTCCAGTAATGACTCGGTGAGCTCTTCCGCTAAGTCCGCCGAGCATGGCTGTCGCCTCATCAAGATCTCGCGGTTTGCCAAGAATTCGATCTTCCAGGACGACAATGGTGTCAGCAGCCAGCACCCACATATTCGGGTGCAAGTCGGCAACCAAGCCGGCTTTCTCCCTGGACCAGGTGAGCACCGCAGCACGGGGCGCAACACCGCAAGATCTGCTCTCATCGGAGTTGCTCGGGACGACTTCAAAATCAAGGCCCATCGAGTGCAGCAATTCTTTGCGGCGCGGCGAAACCGATGCCAGGACGAGCGGCTCCAGTGTGCGGAACACATGCTTTGCACTTATCGACATGATGGCTGGAATCCCACTATAGAGCCGCCCATCTTAATCCCTCATCTGCAAACAAAAATCATTCCCCACCCCCCATCTGCTTGTCCCCGCATCCCCGCGTCTCCGCATCCCCGCGTCCTAGACAGCCGGCAGCAGAAACACCCTTTGAGCATTCATAGAGGTCTGCCCGGCAACCTCTTCCAGGCCGCAGCGCCGCAATTGCGCAATCTTTCGAGCAGTATGGAGAACAAAGGCAGGTTCGTTGACCTTTCCCCGGTGAGGCACCGGCGCTAGAAAAGGAGCATCCGTTTCGACCAGCAGTCGATCGAGAGGCGCACGCATTGCCACTTCTTGCTGGATTTGAGAGTTCGGATAGGTGACCGTACCCGGAATGGACAGATAAAAACCCAGATCCAGGCATTTGCCGGCTGTCTCCCAGGTCCCCGAAAAACAATGCATCACGCCCCCAATCAGGGCATCCTTATAGTCTCGCACTATCTTCAGAAAATCCTCGTAAGCGTCGCGGACATGAAACACCACCGGCAGTTTCAGCTCGCACGCAATCGCCAACTGCTGGTGCAGGCAAGCTCTCTGAACTTGTCTGGGTTGCCGATCCCGGTAATAATCCAGGCCGATCTCCCCGATTGCGACCACCTTCTCTTGTCGAGCAAGGCTGCAAAGCTTTGCCCGAATCGTCTGGTCCAGCTCGCATGCCCCGTGCGGATGGATCCCTACGGAGGCAAAGACATTCGCATGGTCTCTGGCCAGTGCGATGGCGTTTTGACTGCTGGCCAGGCTGATCCCGATTGTTATTATTTGACCGACTCCGTTTGTTTCTGCGCGCTGCAGCACCGAGCTCAGATCCGGTGTCAGCTCCGGAAAATCAAGATGAGCGTGAGTATCTACAAGCATATCGAAGTTCTTTCTCCATATTTGCAACTGGCAGGCACAACAGTAAATCAACTGGGAGCATACGTCAAACTCTCGCCACGATTCGACCTTGTGTCTCTACCATTCTGTCCCTATAATGTCTCTCGTTTTCGAGAGCACCTATCACAAAACAAAGAAACTTCTGACTGGAAGGGACAGATGAAGAAAATTTTCTATCTGAATTTAATCGTAATATGTAGTCTATTGTGTACAGGTCTGCCAATTTGGGCTGCTACGACAGCCTATGTGAACGATTTGTGTCAGGTCAATCTCCGCTCGGGTCCGGGCACCGGTTATCGCGTCGTCGCAACGCTCTCATCGGGGTCGATGGTCGAAATAACGGGTCAAAAGGACGACTGGAGCAATGTTCGTTTTGTTAAAGAAGGCGGAGATGCCACCGAAGGCTGGATGTTAAACCGCTTTCTGGTGGACCAACCCTCCTGGGCAGCCCAGGCTAAGACGCTGAGCTCCTCCTTGAAAGAACAGCTGACATCCGCCATGGAAAACAACAACAAGCTTTCACAAAGAGAAAATGACCTGACCCGGCAGCTGCAAACGACTACCGATAAACTGGAAAAACTAGAGGCAGAGTATGAATCTTTTAAATCCGGGGCCGCTGACTATTCGAAGCTAAGAGAGGAGCATGACTCCACCAAGTCCGCCCTCGCTCAGGCGCAAGAAAATGTTCGGACCTTGAGCCAGGAAATAGATGACTTGAAACTTTCACAGAAAATTAGATGGTTTATAGCCGGCGCTTTGGTTCTCATTTCCGGTTGGGTTATAGGAGTCATCATGGGCCGCTATCAGAAAAAGCGCCGCTCTCATTTCCAGGTTTGAATTGCGCCGGTATGAGTACGTGAAACGCTGGTCGTGATTGACACTGTTTTACCCCTATGTTAGCTTTTGCCGAGCGTCGAATGCCCCCGTAGCTCAGGAGGATAGAGCTCGAGATTCCTAATCTCGGTGCCGCAGGTTCGAATCCTGCCGGGGGCACCAAAATCCTTAGCCATATCATACAACACACATCAACCCATGCGAGCTACTGCTATTTTATTCCGATATTAATATCTTATGTTTACTTTTTGTTTATAACATCCGGCCAATATCAATGAGCAGACTACTGTCCATAGAAAGACAAAATGGGCAATTCACATTATTTAAACCAAAAGGCCGCCATAGTATGTATATATTAAAGCTCGGCATCTGATGTAATCGCTGGATCGCTGGTTGAATGATTTCCCAAAAAAGGAGATGAATAAAATGAAAAGAACCTTCTATTGGTTCAACTTCTCTTCTATTCTGTGTTTGACGGTTTTTCTTTCACTCCTTTATATCGCATCGTTGGAGCTCCCTGCCTCTGCTGCTGAATTAACAGACTACTCGAAGAATTTTGAGGTTCCTCAGGAAAAGAAAGCCACATGGGAGAACCTATTAAAGGCCCTCGAATATAATTATGGCGTGTGTCTCGAGCATTGCGGGAATGACCCGAAGTGTTTGGGAAAGTGCCAAAAGGCCTATAAAAATCAGATTGATAACTCATACCAACAACTCACTCAAGCGCAAACCTCAAAATTAGATCCGGTCAGGCCATCCAAAGATGATAAGTGCCCGGTTTGTGGTATGTTTGTTGCCAAATATCCCGACTGGGTGGGTGAGATTAAGTTCGATGACGGTACGGTGGCGTTTTTTGATGGCGCCAAAGATCTCTTCAAGTATTATTTCAATCTCAAGAAGTATGCCCCCGCTAAGAGCGAAAAAGACATTGCGGCTATTTATGTGACTGAATACTACAATATGGAGCTAATCGACGCCCACAGCGCATTCTATGTGGTCGGGAGTGATGTGTACGGCCCGATGGGAAAAGAGCTCATTCCCTTCAACAACAAGGAAGACGCCGAGCAATTTATGAAAGATCACCGGGGAGAAAAAATCCTCCAGTTCCAGGACGTGACCCAGAGCGTCATCGGGACCCTTGATTGATCCGGATTGCTTTTAATCCTGGCACCGGAGCCGTGGCCGAAGGTCATTTTGGTTCAAGTCGGAGAGGTGAACCGACACAAGTACTTGAGTCAAAGCACTTCACGGTTGGAGACTTGAACCAACGCACATTAGGTTAACCTCTGAGGCGTCATAAGGTCTTACAGCCTTGACCGGTCTAGCTGCTCGCATGAGGAAATCGACTGTCTACATAATTTTTTTATTTGGCAGTTTGCTGGTTTTGTCGTCTCTGCTTTTGATCTACCCGCAACTGACGGGGAACGACTTCAAGGAAGCCACCGCAAAACAAAAACAAATCGTCGGCAAGTTGCAGCTGACGGATTTATGCCTGTTTACCGAGGCAAGCTATACGAGAAACCTCTCTTTGGCGGACCTCCATACTCCATTCCAAGACTATCCGATGGCCTTTGAACATTTTCCTTCAGGCTCAATCACCACTCCACCCATCCTTACTTTGGATTCCATAAAATGAAATGGCTGGAACGGCAACGTTGCTTCTTGGATTTCACTATCTCCTCACTGGCGCGGCGCAAAGGGAAAAATCTCGCTCTTCTATTGGTCTATATACTTATCATATTCATCCTGTGCTCGGTCATTTTCTTCACCAACGCCATTAAGAAACAGGCGCAAGCCATATTGGAGGATGCGCCTGAGATGATCGTCCAGCACATGATGGCAGGGCGACAGGAGCTTGTGCCTCTCGACTATATGGACGAGATCAAAAGCATTCGCGGCGTTCGATCGGTGGAACCGCGTCTGTGGGGATACTACTATCATCCAGCTAGCCGAACCAATTACACTCTCATGGTTTCCGACGATTTCCCTTACGGCGATGACGCTGTTGAGGTTGGCAACGGGGTGCTGAGAACCTGGGGAGTGATTCAGGAGGGCAGGCTTTATTTTAGAACCTACGACAGCGAATCTATAGGACTGAAAGTGGCCAAAACCTTCGATGCAGCCACCGATCTGGTCACATCCGACCTTATTCTCACTTCAGAAGCCACCTTCAGAAGGCTGACGGGTCTGCCCGAGGGATTTGCCACCGATCTTTCCGTGCGAATCAGAAATTCAACAGAATGTCCCACCATTGCGGCAAAAATAACGTCAACCTTGCCGGGCACCAGAGCCATCCTGCGAGAAGAGATCATCAGGACCTACAATTCCCTTTTCGGGTGGCGAAGCGGCTACATGATCGTACTTTTGAGTGGCGCAATTCTGGCTTTCTTTATTTTCGCATGGGACAAGGCGAGCGGTCTGAGCGCCGAAGAAAGGGTGGAAATAGGCATCCTGAAAGGCATTGGCTGGGACTCTGCGGATATCCTGGTAATGAAGTTCTGGGAAGGGATGGTCATTTCCTTGACAGCCTTTCTGGTAGGCGTGATAGCCGCCTACGTACACGTATTCTTTGCCTCTGCTCCGCTGTTTGAGCACGCTCTCAAGGGCTGGGCCATCCTCTATCCGACTTTCAGGCTGCAACCGGATCTTGGTGCTTACCAACTGGGTGTGCTCTTCTTCCTGACGATTCTGCCATATACTTTCATAACCATAATTCCTACCTGGAGAGTCGCTGTAACGGATCCTGACATTGCGATGAGGCAGGGATGATCAAATTGGACGCGGAGCCACGGAGATGGGGGGAAGACCGACGGGCAGGCACATGCGATTGGCCGGTGGGCATAGACCAGCCTATATTTCGGAATCGTTGCTAAAAAGTGGAGATCCTCATACGATTCAAGAGGAGTAAATCGGTGAAAAATTCGTCAACATGTCCATTCGTGTTAATCCGTGTCCATCCGTGTCTGTGAACTGGAACTTCCTATATGATCGAGTTGTTGCAGGTTTCAAAGATATTCAATGCGGGAAAGCCCAACACTTTCACTGCATTGCAGGAGATAGACCTGACCATTGAAGCCAATCGTGTCACGGTCTTCAAAGGACCAAGCGGTTCGGGCAAAACGACACTCCTGACTATCATCGGCTGCATGGCAAGGCCCACGTCCGGCAGGATCTTTCTGCGTGGCCAAGAAATCACCAGCCTGCCGGAGCGCTTTGCTGCAGAGACCAGAAGAAATATGTTCGGATTTGTTTTTCAGAATTACAATCTCATAAAGGGCCTGACAGTCCTGGAAAACACTATGGTCCCCGCCTATCCGACCGGAATAAGGTATCGGATAATTAAAGAAAGAGCTTTGGAAGTGCTGCAAAAACTCGGAATCGATTCCAAGGCCCGATTAAAGGTTGAATACCTGTCCGGAGGAGAACAACAGAGGACGGCCATAGCGAGGGCCTTGATCAACGATCCCTCCATCATTATAGCAGACGAGCCCACCGCCCATCTCGACACTGAGCTGTCACAAGCATTCATAGAAATCATCGCAGCCTTAAAAAATGAAGGCAAGACATTTTTGATCGCCAGCCACGACCCCCTTATTTTTGAGTCTTTCATTGTCGACAGAGTTGTTGCTTTGCGCGACGGCATCATTGTCGACCAGGGACAGTCATTGTGATCCTTAACCCCGCCATCATCGCCCTGGAATCCGGCTCCGTGCTGATAACGGCTTTCGCAGGCTACGCCGCCGTCAACGCAACCCGGATACTTGGAAGCTGGGATCTACAAAGCGGAAGCGAACAACAGCTGGAACTGGAAAGAAAGACTTATCTGATCTCGACTATCCTTGCCTATCTGATGTGTTTTGAAATTATCTCGCTTTTCTTGTTTACGTACACAGCAGAAGATATACACGATCTGTTTGTGGGCGCCATGTGCGCTGCGGGCTCTCTAAATGTTAACGATTACGGCTATCCAACCCTCGTTTTGAAGGCGCTCAATTGTGTTTTGTGCAGTCAATGGCTCATCATCAACCATACTGATAACATGGCTCCCGATTATCCACTCATTAAGACCAAATATAAACTACTCCTGGTAATTTTTGTTTTTTTGCTGATCGAGACTCTTTTCCAAAGCAAATACTTTCTGCAGATGGAGGCCGATGTCATCACTTCATGTTGCGGCGTCCTTTTCAGTGAAGACAGCTATATGATAGCGGGCGACATTGCCAGTCTGCCATCCAATGCCACCAAGATAATCTTTTTTCTGAGTCTGGCTCTGACAGTTCGATTCGGCATCCACTTCTTGTGGACGGGCCGTGCGGCCATGACCTTTTCTATGGCGGCAACTTATTTGATGATCCTGTCAGTGGTTTCGATCATCTCATTCATTTCACCCCATTTCTATGAACTGCCCACACACCATTGTCCATTCTGTCTTTTACAAAAGGAGTACCACTATATCGGGTACCCGCTTTATTTTACGCTATTTACAGGCGGCATCGCGGGGCTTGGAGTAGGAGTGCTTGATCGTTTGCGGCTGAGCGCATCATTGGTCAATCTTGTGCCGGTATTGCAGAAGCGGCTTTGCCTGCTCTCGATGATCGGCTATATATTGTTTGCTGCCATTTCGGTGTACCCGATACTTTTTTCTGATTTCAAGCTGGAGGGCTATTGAACAGTGACAACCTAAATAATCCTCCCCCGCATCTCTCATCCCGGATAGATCGCATCATTTGGTTTTGCCTGGAAAAGAAGATCATAGTCCTGCTGATGATTCTTCTCATAACTGTTTGGGGTGTTATGGTCGCCCCGTTCGACTGGAATCTGGGCGGGCTACACCGTTATCCGGTGCCGGTTGATGCTATCCCCGACATTGGTGAAAATCAGCAGATTGTTTATACCGAATGGCCGGGAAGGTCCCCGCAGGACATTGAAGACCAAATCAGCTACCCTCTGACTGCGGCCCTGCTCGGTATTCCCCATGTTAAGACCATCCGCGGCTACTCGATGTTTGGCTTCTCGAATATTTACATCATTTTCGACGAGGATGTGGACTTTTACTGGTCTCGATCTCGCGTCCTGGAGAAGCTAAACAGTTTGCCATCCGCAACCCTGCCCGCAGGAGTACAACCTAGCCTCGGACCTGATGCAACAGCTTTGGGTCAAGTATTCTGGTATGTCCTTGAGGGACGGAACGCCAATGGAGCTAAGGTAGGAGGTTGGGACCTTCATGAGCTCCGGACGCTGCAGGACTGGTATGTCCGCTACGCTCTCCTGTCGGTCGATGGTGTCAGTGAGGCTGCTTCCGTTGGTGGCTTCGTTCAAGAGTACCAGATCGACGTCGACCCTAATCTGATGCGCCTCTATGATGTAAAATTAGAAGATGTGGTGAAAGCCGCAAAGAGGGCCAACATCGATGTGGGTGCAAGGACCATTGAAATCAACAAGGTCGAGTACGTCATTCGTGGGCTTGGCTTCGTCAAGAGCTTGGAAGACCTGCAGAACGCCCTCATTAAGGTGACGGAGGGTGTGCCGGTCTTCATCAGGCAAGTGGCAAACGTCTCCTATGGCCCCGCGATACGGCGCGGAGCGCTTGACAATGGCGGGGCGGAAGCGGTCGGAGGCGTGATTGTGGCCCGACACGGCGCCAACCCGCTCGCAGTTATTAAACATGTCAAAGAAAAAATTGCAGAGATTTCACCCGGTCTGCCCAAAAGAACACTAAGCGACGGCACCGTCAGCCAGGTCAAGATTGTACCATTCTATGATCGAAGCGGCCTCATATATGAAACTCTCGGGACCCTCAATGACGCCATTTACGAAGAGATTCTCGTAGCGATAATCGTAATCATCCTTTCCGTGATGCACCTTGAGAGCTCTATCCTTATTTCAGCTGTGCTGCCATTGGCAGTCTTGATCAGTTTTATTGCCATGAAAACCTTTGGAGTCGATGCCAACATCGTTTCGCTGTCTGGAATTGCCATCGCCATTGGCACCCTCGATGACATGGGGATTGTCATATGTGAAAATATCCTGAAGCACACGGAAGCGGCTGAACCGGGCAAGAGTCGCATAAAAGTGGTTTTCCAGGCATCTAGTGAAGTCGGCGGCGCTGTGTTCGCGGCGGCCTTTGCAACGATAGTGAGCTTTCTGCCCGTTATCGCGCTGGAAGGCCCGGAGGGAAAACTATTCAGACCTTTGGCTTTCACCAAGACCTTTGCATTGATCGGATCCGCTGTCGTTGCCCTGACAATGATCCCTGCGCTCGCTGAGATGCTCTTTAGCACCAGTGGCGATGGAAATAGAAAAACCCGCTGGATCTTTTTCGAAGCACTGATCTACCTTGGATTGTTGGTCGCAGTCTTCTTCAACGGATGGGTCGGCCTGGTCATTGCTTGCATGGGCGGCTATAGACTGTTGCTAAGCCGAGTTCCGGATGCCGCCAAGAAATGGCTGCGGACGATCAACTGCGCTTTGGTCGCCGTTGCGGTGGCAATGTTGCTCGCCAGGCATTGGCTTCCTTTTGGTCCGGAAAAAGGACTGGTGTTGAACTTTGTGTTTGTAGCCGTGCTTATTTGTGGATTACTGAGCGCCTTTTTGCTTTTACAGCATTTCTATGAAGAGATTCTGGGGTGGTGCCTGGACCACAAGGCGGCATTCCTCTCATTGCCCATTGCAATGCTTTTTCTCGGCACGATCATATGGGTTGGTTTTGCCCCCGTTTATAGCTGGCTGCCAAACTTTCTAAAAAAAACCAGTTTCGTCTCACACGTTGCGCAGAAATTTCCAGGGTTGGGAAAAGAATTCATGCCCCCTTTGAACGAAGGTTCCTACTTGTATATGCCCGTCACAATGCCGCACGCATCCATTGGTGAGGTTCTCGACATCATCCGCAAACAGGACATGGCAATCCTGGCGATACCTGAAGTTGAAGTAGTGGTGGGCAAATTGGGACGCGCCGAGAGCCCCCTCGACCCGGCACCGACTTCCATGGTCGAGACAGTGATCAATTATAAGACCAAATACATTAGTGACCGCAACGGGAACTTGATGACCTTTCAGTTTTTCCCCGATGAAGTTGATTTTTTTAGGAGTGAAGACGGAACGCCGCTCAGTGCTCCCGATGGAAAACCATACCTTGTGCAGGGACGATTTGGTCGGGACCATGCCAATCAGCTGATTCAGTACCCTGGCGGCAGGCCATTTCGGCTCTGGCGTTCTGCCGTGGATCCGAACTTAAACCCGAGCCGTGAGGCGTGGAAGGGAATCCAAAAACCTGATGACATATGGCAACAGATAGTGGAAGCAGCGAATATTCCAGGGACCACACAAGCTCCGAATCTACAACCCATATCAGCGCGAATCGTTATGCTGCAAAGCGGAATTCGTGCTTCCATGGGAGTTAGAGTCAAGGGTCCGGATCTAAAAACGATCGAAGGAGTTTGCGTCCAGATTCAGAAGTATCTGAGGCAGGTGCCATCGATTGCTCCCTCGTCTGTAATTGCCGACCGCATTATCGGCAAACCCTATCTGGAGATCGATGTTGACAGGGAAGCCATCGCCCAATACGAAATCGACTTGCAGCAAGTCATGGATGTCATTCAAGTTGCACTTGGCGGCGATCAGATCATGACCACGGTTGAGGGACGGGAGAGATATCCCGTCCGGGTCAGGTACATGCGGGAACTGAGGGACGATCTCGAATCGATCGGTAAGATTCTCGTGCCATCGACCAACGGAACGCAAATTCCGCTGATGCAGCTTGCCGAGATCAAGTACGCCCGAGGACCCGAAGCTGTCAAAAGCGAAGATACTTTTTTGGTGAGTTATGTTTTGTTCGATAAGAAACCGGGCACTGCCGAAATCGATGTCGTTGAACAGGCCAAAAATTATCTCCAGTATAAAATGGACAGCGGTGAGCTTCAACTGCCGACCGGCGTCAGTTTCTCCTTCACCGGCAATTTCGAAAATCATGTACGATCGCAAAATAAGCTGAAGGTTATTCTGCCTGTAGTGCTCTTCATTATCTTTGTCATCCTTTACCTGCAGTTCAACTCAGTTGCCACTTCGGTTTTGGTTTTCTCCTGCATCCCGGTAGCCTGGGCCGGTGGATTTATAATGTTATGGCTCTACGGACAACCCTGGTTCCTGGATTTCAGCGTCCTTGGGACCAACATGAGAGAACTGTTTCAGGTTCATCCCATCAATTTGAGCGTTGCGGTATGGGTCGGGTTTCTGGCGCTCTTCGGGATTGCGGCAGACGACAATATTGTCATGGCGACTTATCTGGAGCAAAGGTTTGCAAACCAGGCAATGGAAACAACAGAGCAAATTCGCCGGACCACCATCGAAGCCGCCAAACGCCGTATCAGGCCATGCCTTATGACCACCGCAACTACAATTCTTGCCCTGCTTCCCGTTCTGACGTCCACCGGGCGCGGATCTGAGATCATGATTCCAATGGCCATACCATCGTTTGGCGGTCTAACCTTTGAAGTGATCACCATGCTGGTCGTTCCCGTAGTTTATTGCGCCATCAAGGAATCCAATTTGAAGAAGTGGTGACGCACTTTGTGTCCCCGTTTTTCGGATCTTCGCGAATTAGCGCGATGCAAGCTTCGAGATGGATAGGAAATAACCTTGAGTTTAATGTGAAAGTGCCTTATTCTCCGCCAAGAAAAATGTCCGGCGCCTGGCTTGAGATGGCTGACGCAGAGTGTTAGGGACTGTGGAAAAACAATAGAGTGATATGAGCTGCCTTGAAATCAACCGCATTCGGAATTCTCGATGACCCAGATGCATCTCATTAAACGAATGACCGGCATTGTTATTTTTCTTTGCTTGATGCTCTCTCTTTCTTCCGCCTTTGCGCAAACAAAAAAACTTCGGCAAGACCCGGTTCGGCTGGATGCCTCCGGGCCATCTGCCGCCTCCAGAAAGGTTGAATTCGGAGACCTCCCAACGCAGCCCCTTTCCCTGGAGAAAGCCATCGACTATGGGCTGGATCACAATCGCAGCCTCAAGGCATTTCAAGAAGAAGTCATGGCGGTCGGCCAACAGGTCAAGCAGGCTCGAGCGGAATTCTTTCCCAAACTGGATACAAGCTACACCTTTACCAAAATCAAAGACCAACCTTTTGTCACTTTGGGCATCAGTGGAATACCCGGTTTGCCGTCCCAGTTTCCGTCCACCATTTCCACCGTGAACCATTGGGAGCTGGATGTTACCCAGCCTATCTTCACCGGTTTCAACCTGACTGCTCAGCTTAACATCTCCAAGATGGATTTCAGAATTGCCCAATATCGCCTGGAATCGGCTCGGCTCGATCTCATCCGCAACATCAAGTATGCGTTCTTGCGAACCCTCCTGGGGGAGAAGCTGCTGCAGGTGGCGCGAGACAATGTCAAAGCGCTGGAAGTCCAGCAGCAAAATGCGCAAGCCTATTACCAACAGGGGCTAACCCCTAGAAACGATGTGCTCAAAGCCAACGTGGCTCTCGCCGAAGCCGTACAGACAGAAAGGGCGGCTGCCAAACAGCTCATCACCCTCAAGTCACAGCTCAACCAGCTTCTGGATATAGATATTCAGACTCAAATCGCATTGCAGGATAAGGAAGCTTCCATTCAGCCGGTCCCGGGTCTGCAAGAGCTTTATTCGCTGGCGGAACGGCAGCGACCCGAGCTGATCGCGGTGGACACATCGGTTTTGCAGGCTGAAGAGGGCGTCAGGGCTGCTCGGAGCGGATATTATCCCCGCATCTTCGCGTTCGGGCAATATTATCGCGAAGGGGAGGATTTTTTTGCTGAAACCAATCCTTTCACCAACGAGCACAATGCCTCGGTAGGGGTGCAAGTCGAATGGAACTGGTTTGAAGGCGGCAAGACCGAAGCGGCCGCCAAAGAATTCAAGTACCGTAAAAGATCTCTACAGGAACAGCGTCGCGATCTGGAAAAACAGATCAAGGTCCAGGTGGAAGACGCCTACGAACAGTTAAATGTGGCCAAAGCGAATATCCACACCGCCGAAACCGCTCTGACGCAGGCTCGCGAAAACGAGCGAATGACATCCCTGCAATACCAGGAACAGCTGGTGATTTTTCTGGAAGTGTTGAACGCGCGAGTGTTTGTGCTGGAGTCCAGTGTCAACTACTATCAGGCTCTCTACGGCTATCAAATGGCCAGGGCGGACCTGGAGAGAGCGATCGGCGGGCGATTCAAGTGACGCGGAGATAGGGAGATGGGGGAGACACGGAGATGGAAAGCTCGAGCTTTAGCCTGCTATCGTCTTCTAGAAAAACAATCCCGTCTTTGCCGTCATTCCCGCATGTGCCCGTCCGTCATTCCCACATGCTTTTTGACGGGAATCCAAAGCCACACAACCAATTGCCCGGATTCCGGCTTTCGTAGAAACTGCCATGACCTTCGGGTCACAACGAGTCATGAAAATGCTGTAGGGCGCGTTCCCCGAACGCGCCTCACCCGACTCGTTCGGGGAGCGCGCCCTACATTTTCGTAGGAATGACCAGAAAGTGCAAGCAACTCCAAAATCATTTTCTCGGAAGCTATAGTTTGTTGAGGCCCAAGTAGTCATCGCACAGCTGCTCGTTCCCAAACGGAGTTTGGGAACGAGGGGATAGAGTTCGGAATGCGGGAATAGAGTTTGGGAATGAGGAAAAGAGCCAGTGAAGACTAGTTCGTGGTTGAAGAAAAAGGATGAGCTCGGCGGAGTTTCAAAATACTTGCAAGCTGGACGTTATTTCGGACCGTCAGAGGAGTTTCACTAACGCGGCAACCACGGCGATGCCGGCTACCAGCATTCCTCCCAGACGGAGGGTCAGATCATGCCTGAGACGCAGCTCCATTTCTTTCATGTCTCGTCTTAGAGTTGTTTCCAGCTCTTTGAGGTCACGTCTCAGAGACGATTCCAATTCCTTTATGTCTCGCTTTAGGGTTGCTTCCAGCTCTTTCATGTCTCGTCTTAGGCTTGCTTCCAGCTCCTTTACAGCTACTTGCAGCTCTTTAAGATCGTGCTTTGTGGCCAAATGGCTTTCGATGAGCTCGGCAATGACACGCGTCTGGACTTCGGCCTGTTCCTCGGTAAAGCCAACGGCCTTCAGTTTCTTTACATATGCGTGAGTGTCGAATCCCAATGAGTTCATGGGTTGCTCCGTATTTTTGTTCAGAATATCTCCAAATATGCCGCGAGTCAATCCGGTTGCTTCCAGAGGACAGAGGACGGAATAACGAAGAACCAGGAACAAGGAGCCAGGAACCAATAATGCAGCTCGTACCCATGAGTGAAATTGCCGGCCGCATCGTAGCACTGCAGTCTCTTCTGTTGCAACACGAAGTGGACGCGGCCATCATAAGACAAAACGCGGATCTTTACTATTTCACCGGCACCGTGCAGGACGCTCATTTCATCGTGCCCTCATCCGGTGAGCCGGTTCTTTTAGTGCGGCGGGACGTCGGGCGTGCTGAAGTCCAGTCCCCCATCCGGCCGATCGTTCAGATGCAGAGCCTGAAGGAGCTTCCCAATACTCTCTTTGACGCCTGCGCTCCGGCGCTCGCCAAACGAATCGGGATGGAATTGGATGTTCTTCCCGCCAACAGCTTCTTCTTTTATGACGAGAAGCTTTTTCCCAAACAGCAAATTGTCGATATCAGCGGCCTTGTACGGCAACTGCGGATGCTCAAATCAGATTGGGAAATAGAGATGATGCGAAGGGCGGCGGCTATTTCGCGGGTCGTTGCCGCTGCGGTTCCCGTCTTTTTGCGCCGGGGCATCACCGAGCTGGAGCTTAGCGCCGAACTGGAGAAGGTGGCTCGGAATGCGGGCCACCTGGGTCTCATCAGGTTGCGCTCATTCAACATGGACATGTACTTCGGGCATATCCTTTCGGGACCTGAAGCGGCTGTCCCTTCCTATGCTGACTCTCCAACCGGGGGGGCGGGCCTGAGCCCTGCTTTCGGCCAAGGTCCGAGTGGTAAGAGGATCGAGGCGGGAGAGATCGTCAGCATTGATACAATGTTAAATTATAACGGCTACCTCAACGATCAAACCCGCAACTTCTGCATCGGCCGGCCGCCGGCAAAACTGCATGACGCCTATGCATTCATAAAAGAACTCCACGACCGTATTCGTGAACAGGCAAAACCGGGTTCTGTCACCGGAGAGCTTTACGAGCTGATGCAGGGCTGGGCGAAAGAAGCGGGGTGGGCGGATTATTTCATGGGATGGGGGGCAAATCGAGTCAATTTCATCGGCCATGGCCTTGGTCTGGAAGTGGACGAATTCCCTTTTATCGCACAGCGCCAGACGCTCGCCCTGGAGCAGGGAATGACAGTAGCCCTGGAACCGAAAATCATCATCCCCGAACTGGGTATCGCCGGGCTGGAGAATACTTATCTGGTAACGGCAAACGGTCTTGAATCATTGAACACAGCCAGTGAAGAACTGGTTACCTTGTGACGCGGAGATGGGGAGATACGGGGAGGGGTGACACGGTGACGCGGAGATGGGGAGACGCGGAGACACGGGGACGCGAAGCGTGGGAAGTGGGAACATACGGAAGGCGATTCAGCTGATCTTCCATTTTTCGGGGTTGCTCAACATTCTGACGATCTTGCCTTGTATGCGTTCGTACTGCTCATCAAGATCGTCAGCCTGACTCTGTCTGAGATATCCACATTATAAGGGCAAATTCGATCCACATTTGCGTTTCAGCAGCCTCAGCCTCCGCATCACTCAGTTTATTCACAAATGCATTGGGGTAGCGCCGTTTGCGCCAGGCCTCGGCCATATTGGCGCAAACCGAGCGGGAGGACCGTCTCACCTGATCGGTGAGCGAGTATCTTTCCTCCCGCGGAAAGCTCCTGCTCACCTCGAATAACTGCATAGCCGCTCCCGTGGCTAACTGATAAGCCTGCAGTTCACGAAAATGTCGAATGCTGGCCATCTCTCATCCCTCCAGCTCCGAGTTTATACCCATCATAACCCCCTCCCCCCAATCCCCCCCCGCATCCCCGTGTCTCCGCATCTCCCTTTCCCCGTGTCCCCGTGTCCCCGTGTCCCCGTGTCTCCCCCATCCCCTCCTCACCGCGTCAGTCCGAACAACCGGGCGGCATTCCTTCCGCCGATCGCCTCAATCTGCTCGACGGCGAGTCCTGAAGCGGCCATCTCCTCAAAGTAACGATTTGCAGCCAACAGTGGATAGTCACTGCCGAACAGGATTTTCCCCACTCCCACTATCTTCGCCATGTGAGCATAAATTGAAGGACGATAGAGAAAAGGTGAAGCCGCCGTATCGTAGTAGACATTTGCCAGTACTTGGGAGACTTCTTTTTTCAGCAGCTCATAAAAACACAACCCACCTCCCCAATGAGCAAGAATGAGCGGCATTCCTTCCGCCAATCGAGCCAGAGCATAATAGAAATCTAGACCCAGGGTGGATTTTCCCGGATAGGAATGCCCGACCGGTTCATTGGCATGAGCCAGCAAAATTCCGTTGTGCGACTTGCAGCAATCGATCGAATCTTTAAACCGATCCAACGCCGCACTCGCGTCGCAGGCATCGTAGATCGCCAGTTCGCCCAGCCCTCTGGCTCCCGCCCGCATGACTCGTTCCGCCTCTTCGGCGCTTTTGTCGGCCATGGGGTTGACGCAACCCAGAGCGACCAACCGTGAGGAATACTTCGAAGCGGCCTCCAAAACGTAATCATTGTGTCGCTCAGTCAAATCTGGACTTCTCCACGGAAAACCAAAAGTGATGGAACAATCGATTGCCGCATCGTCCATTGCCTGCAGCAGAGCATCAGCGGTCACTAGTCTGGCCTTAGGACCACCATAAAGGGACTTGAAGGCTGATTCACCTGCAAAATAAAGTTCACGCTTCTGCACAATTTCCGGCGGGAAAATGTGGGTATGAACATCGATGCGCATTTTGTTAGCTCCGGATCTTGGTCAACGGTTGCACAAAGCCAAAAATACGATTAGGCTCACCATTACTCTGTAAGCCGGGAATAATGCAACAATAACTGAGGTGGAAATGCTCGACCAAATGGAAAAAATAGGACGAGAAGCCATCAATCAGGCGGGTGACCTGGTGCGCCGGCACATTGGCGCCGTCCCTGCTTTGGACATTCGGAGCAAAGGACCGTCGGATTATGTCACTGAAGTGGACCGAAAAAGTGAGCATTTGATTGTTGAAAAAATCCGCAAACATTTTCCGGACCACCAGATCATGGCGGAGGAGAGCGCGGACATTGAGCTCGATGACCAGACCACCTGGATCATCGACCCTCTGGACGGAACGACCAACTTCATCCACGGCTTTCCGTTTGTGGCTGTCTCAATCGCCGCATGCATCAAAAAGCAGATTGTTTTGGGACTGGTGCTGGACCCGATCCGCCGGGAGCTTTTCAGTGCCAGAAGAGGCAACGGAGCCTATCTGAACGATAGATTGATTCGCATGGAGCAGTCTTGCGACCTCGACAGCGCCCTGATTGCCACTGGTTTTCCTTTCCGTGCCAAACACCTGCTGGATTCCTATCTGAGCACTTTTCGAGATGTTTTTCAAAAAGTCGGCGGGATCAGGCGAGCGGGTTCGGCGGCGTTGGATCTTGCCTATGTTGCGGCCGGGCGCGTGGACGGTTTTTGGGAAGCCGCGCTTAAACCCTGGGATGTGGCTGCGGGGAGCCTACTCATTCTGGAGGCGGGCGGGCAGGTGGATGATTTTTGGGGGTCCGGGCGCTATCTCCTGAACGGCCATATCGTAGCCGGAAAACCTCCTGTTCATGCTTTCCTGATGGATCAGGTAAAGCGACATCCAGCACCGGCTCTCAGTTCTTGACAGCCGCAACCATGATGGCCGGTAGCGGGAAGCACGGAGACGCGGGAACGGGGAGATGCGGTGTCACGGAAATGGGGGCGTTCCTTGTGCTCATTCCTTGTTCCCAAACTCTGTTTTTTTCTCGTTCCCAAACGCATTTTGGGAACGAGGGGAAAGAGCTCCCCACCAGAGCTCGTGAAAAGTTTTCAGTGCGCCGGTTCAAGCTCGGACTTGAAACAACTTGCCATCCGCTTCTCCACTTCCCCATATCACCGCGTCACCGCATCCCCGCTTCACCGTATCACCGCTTCTCCGCGTCTCCGGTTGACGCGACATTCATAGCCATGAGCTTCTTATTGTTCTCAAAAATCACCTCCATTTTTCGAGGTGAAATCACCTTGCTGACCACGCCGAATCCGAACTGGGGGTGGATAAGCAAAGCTCCTTCACCGTAGCTGTCCGAGATCTGGTACGTGGGCACGGACTCCTTGCTCGCTTCCAGCAACAGCTGGCGCCAGTCTTCGTCGGTCTTGGGTCTGGAAACTCCTTTATATAAAACAGAAGGGGTCAGGTCTTCATCTTCCTCCGTTTCGTCCAGCAGCAGATCATCGTCTCCCCCGAAATCAAGCTCTTCTCCCTGGTCAAATTCCAATCCTTGATCCTCATCATATTCTTCCACGGGGGCTTCTTCGTCGATCCTCGTCTTTTTGGGCATGGCAAAATCCCTCGCTTTCTTCTTTATTTCGGAGATCATTCCGTGTATTAGAACGCAA
>Ga0068714_10002491_pt1 | contig 23640 bp, 18 predicted proteins | sample MTBNYHSulfiMetaG_FD_62988 | JGI IMG/M metagenome (GOLD analysis project Ga0068714, IMG submission 62988) | Enrichment culture microbial communities from rom New York Harbor, USA that are MTBE-degrading - MTBE-NYH (New York Harbor Sulfidogenic)... | ecosystem: Environmental > Aquatic > Marine >... | reverse complement strand
CTTCTCGTCGAACACCATCTGGCGGTACATACCCCAGTTGATCATCCCGTTGTCCGGATCCTTGGCGACCACGAAGTGCCACGTGCACAGGTACCTCCCCCCGTCTCCGTCATGAACCATCGGGCCGGGAAGCCTGAAGAGGTCGGCGTCATCGCCCAGGAGGACGTTTTGCTTGCAGGGAGCGTTCTTCTTGTCCACCACGACCGGGTTGATGGGGGCCGTCGAAGTCCTCCTGACGTATTCGTCGGCAATCTGGGCTACAGTGGAGGCCGGATCCATGCCCAGGGCAATGGCCAGGCGCTTGTAAGATGCGAGGGGCGCGCCCAGGGCCTCGAAGCCGGGATAGTCTTTGATCTTCTTGAAGTAAGGTGAAGGAAGTTTCTTCTCGCAGACTCTCCTAACAATGGCACCCATCTCCAAGTCCCAGTCCACTTCCTGGTTGACGGTAACCAGTTCTCCGAATTTCTCGAGTCCTTTGATGAACTCTCTATTGTCCTTGTATACCGGATATCCTGCCAAAACTAACCTCCTTCTCATATCAGGTTTAATGCCAAGCTACATCAGGACCAGGCCGGAATTCGGTTGCTCTGCCAGACTTCAAATCCGAAGCACGAAATCCGAAATCCGAAACAATATCAAAACACCAATGTTCAAAATCCAAAACAAGGTCGTGGCAAGGTCGTGGTTCTTGTGTTTTGGTCATTTGTTTTTTGCTATTCAGATTTGTTTCGAGTTTCGATATTCGAATTTCGGATTTCCGTGTCTCTGGCAAGTGGGTCAAATGCGAGGCATCATCCCAGCATTTTAGCTTGCCATTCTTAGGAGCAGAACTCTTGAGACACGGTACTAGCCTTCTTTGCTCAGTTTGCTAACTACCGAGTCCCATTTCCCCTGGGCCTCCAGAATGAACTGGGCCAGTTCTCTGACCACCCCTTTGCCTCCGCCTCTCTTGGTGACATGGTCGGCGTCCTCCTTGGCCTGGGACGAAGCATCGGCCGGAGCGACAGAGAACCCAACTCGTCTCATGACACCGAGGTCGATCATCTCGTCACCCACGTAGCAGATGTCCTCGTCTTTCAAGCCTGTATCCTTTTCAAATTCGTCCAGCTTGCCGATTTTAGCGGAGGTGCCCCAGAGCTTCTCCGGCGGGACGCCGTAAATACTGCCCACCTGCTCGTCCGTCCTCGTGATCTTGCTGGTCAGGAACGCGATCCCGATACCACCCTCGGCCAGAGCCCTGGATCCAAGGCGATCGTGGAGAGAGAACATCTCGGATTTCTTTCCGTCATCGGCGTAGTACAGCACGCAGTCCGTCAACACGCCGTGGATGTCGAGGATCACAAACTTCACCTTCTTGGCCTTCTCGACAGCTTCCTGCTCGCTCATTTTCAATCCTCCCATATCCTTTTCATGTTTCCGGCAAGAGGTTTTACTTGTATCCCATCTTTGTCACCTTCTCCACCCACTCGTCCCACTTGCCCATGGACCTCAGAACAAATTCGCAAATCTCTCGGATTGGGCCTTTTCCTCCCGGCGCCGAAGTCACATAGTCGGCGACTGCCTTCACCTCGTCAACGGCGTCCGCCGTGGCTACCGCGAACCCGGCTTTGTTCATCGCATCGAGATCCGTGATCTCCGCACCGATGAATCCCACGTTTTCATCCCCAATGCCCATTTCCTGCTTCAGTTCCTCGATCTTGGCCCACTTGTTGGTGACCTTGTAGTAGTTTTTGTCGAGCTTGAGCTCCCGGGCACGGTAAAGGCCCTCGTCATCGATGGATGAGGTATCCAGAAAGACTGGCCTGACGCCGTTCATGTTGAAAGAGAGATCGCCGAACCCGTCCATGTGCCAGAAGGTGTACCTGCGTTTTCCTTCGACATCCACCATGAAGGTGTTGGGGGTCAGCACCCCATGAACGTCATGGGCGAAGAGCTTCACCTTTCTTGCCTTCTCCTTTGCTTTTTCGATATCCTTTTCACCGAGCATCGTTCCCTCCTTAATCCTTGAATCCGTACTCCTTCCACCTGTCCTTCACCTTGGCCGTTACGCTTTCCGTGAGCTTGATCTCCGTGGGTTTCACTTTCCAGTCAAAAGGTATGGTGGCGTCGAGGATGATCCGCGAGGTGATGAACTTGTTCTCGTCGGGTCCTATGGCCGGGTCGAGGGGAGTCGATCGACCGCGGTTGATTATCTGCGTCCCGCGGGCAGGGCTGTAGCGCGTGCCCAGAGCCCACCAGACCCTCGGAAGGTCATCCGCGTCGATGTCATCGTCCACGATGATGATTCCCTTGATTCCGTACGTACCCGTGTTGCTGGCGATGACCGCGGCGGCCACCTGGTCGGCGTGGCCCGGATACATCTGCTGCACGGAGACCACAACCCAGAACCGTCCCGAGGCTTCTGGCATGGTGTAGACCGACTTGATTCCGGGGATCTTCATGGTAGTGAGTTCGGTCCAGAGGCTGGCATTGCGCACAAAAGCATAGAGCATGTGCTGGTCCCCGACCGGCCTCCCCACACTTGTCTCCCACAGGATGGGATTGTTCCTGTAATAAACGCGCTTGACTTCCAGGGCAGGCTTAGGAATGGGTTTGATGAGCTCCTCCGTGTAGTACCCCGTGTACTCTCCGAAGGGTCCTTCCTCTCTCAGCTTCTCGGGATCGATTTCCCCTTCGAGGACGATCTCTGCAGCCGCCGGAATGGGGAGTCCGCTTAGCTGACCTTTCACCACTTCCACTGGAGCGCCACGCAGGGACCCCACGACGTCGTAGCCGCTTTTTGCGCCTGGGACCGTGGCGGCGCCCGCAAAGATGTGCAGGGGATCACCGCCGATGATGGCGCATGCAGGCATTTTCTTGCCCTTCTTCCCGTACTTCTTGAGAATTCGGTCCCCTTTCTTCCCCTTGAGGATCTGTACTCCCACGGTCTTGCCGTCAAGCACGCCCATGCGATAAGTGCCGAGATTCACGTCACCCGTATCGGGATCCTGTATGGCCATGAACACCGCGGTTCCAAAGTAACGGCCGCCGTCGAGTTCATAGAACTTGGGGGAGGGGAAGGCAAAGGTGTCGACCTTGTCTGCTTCAACAACGTTTTCGAAAATGGGACCCTCCTTGACCTCCTTTGCGGGGATGACTTCTTTTGTAGCCGCCGCGACCCACTCCTTCGTAAGCTCGACCATTGAAAGACTCGTGTTCTTTCCAAGGATAATGGCAAGCCTCTTGGTTGTGGCGAAGGCGCCGGTCAGGACGGGGCTTTTGTAGCCTCTAACGTTTTCGAACAGCAGCGCAGGGCCTGACTTTTCTTCAACGGCTTTGCAGATATGGCTGAGTTCAAGATCCCAATCGACCTCCGCCTTGATCCTGTGGAGTTCTCCCTCTTTTTCACACGTTGCGATAAAATTTCTCAGATCCTTCATGATCTCCACAACCTCCTCTCTCAGGCTGTTCCCGCGTTACTGCGGGGTTTGTTTTGTAAAAGGCTTGGTCTACCCTGGTTCTCTGAAACGAGTTCAATAAATCCCCCCTCTTCCCGGAGGGGGAAGGGAGGGGGCTTGCATGGAGACGAGCGCAACGGAAATGCGGGTATGGAGCGCACGCGCGCATGACCAATCGAATACGGAAAGCACTGATCCGTGTCAATTCGTTTTTCTTTATGATATTCATAAGTCAAGGTTATAGTATCAATTGCTTATGAAGAAAAGTTAGGGATCTCACTGTCGTCACTTAGCCATGGCGCGGAGATCGAAATCCCGGGTCAGGAAGATAATGCGTCAACTGGTCTTCAGTTTTACGGGGGTCGTGGCTTTCTCGAACAGGAGCTGCCAGCCTGTTTTCTTGCCCAGCACGGACTCCTTCTTCTTCTTGCCCCACACGGACTCGGGGCGGGCCTGAACAAGAAAAATGCTCTCAGGAAAAGCCATGCTGCCGGAGATAGAATATTCTATATCTTGGGGACAACCGAAGTGAGACTCCACCTTCTTGGCGATTTTGGTGAGTTCCGTGATCTCGCGTTCTTCAAGGCACGCAAGTTTTCTTTTCTCAGGAGGAAGTTCTTTGTACTCCATTTCCTTGGTCGCAGGGTTGTAAGCGAATTCGGCTCCCTTGTCGGATATTACCTTCTCGTCTATTTCATAAGTGATTTTGTCTACGAGATACCGGTCCGGCGTCACATTCCCCGAGACAACGGCCTCACCGAAACCGAAGCTGGCTTCAATAGCGACCTTGGATTCGTCTCCGTTCACGGGGTTCACGGTGAACATCACGCCTGCCGCCTTGGCATCCACCATGGTGAGCACGGCCACCCCAATAGGGTCATAATTCAATGGTAGGCCGAGCCTTGCCCGTGCGATGACGGAACGGGTGTTGAATGTGCTCGACCATACGCGAATCACATTTCTAACCACATCATCGCTGCCACAGACATTGAGATAGGTTTCATATTGCCCCGGATGACTGACAGGACCAGCCGATCTCGTTGCTACGAAAACATTTTCTCTTCCAGCCGCTTTGCACAGCTCGGAATAGTGGTTCTTCACGGTTTCTTCCATATCGGCCGGCATTCTGATAGACTCCACAATCTTTCTCATCTCTTGAGAGGCTTCTTCAAATTTCATCGTGTCGGCGACGTTGTTGGCATCAGCCTTGAATGTTTTCAGGAATTGAAGCAGGCGGTCCGTAACCTCCGTTTCCTTCATGAATCGGTCATAGGCCTTTACGCTCAAGGCGAAACCCGGCGGCACATGAAACCCGGCTTTGGTCAATTCCCCAAGATTGGCGCACTTCTTGCCCACAATGTCATTGTGTTCAGTTCCAAGTTCCCTCAGCCAGTATATCCATTTTTCCGCCATTCCTATTTCCTCCCGATTTGATTCATGCAGGGGGGGGTGCAGCGCGGCACCCCCCTGCGTATCTATCGTCAGGCATTCGCTCTCTTCACGATGGTCACGACACCCGTACTTCCGTCGAGTCTGATGATGTCTCCCGTTTTGATAACCGAAGTGGCCACGCCGGTGCCCGTTACGGCAGGCAGGCCGTACTCCCTCGAAACAATGGCTGCATGAGATGTGAGACCTCCGATGTCAGTGACGGCGCCCTTGATATTCGTGAAAACGGGTGCCCACGACGGGTTGGTGCATTTGGCAATAAGGATTTCACCCGGCTGCAACTTCACTATGTCTTCAAGCATGTTGAGCACCCTCGCAGGTCCCTCCGCGATGCCGGCCGATGAGGCGAATCCCTTCAACTCATTGAGGTCTTTGGTATCGACATCCGCGCCTTTCAGCCACTCCCCGACGGTGTCGGTCGTTACACCCCACAGCATGATGGTGAAAGGTTCTGAAATCTCCGTAGGTGGAACTCCCAGGGCAGGAATGGGATTCCATTTGCTGGCAGCTTCAAGTATCTTCTTGCGTTTAGCCGCCTTTTCCTGCCAGTACTTGCCCCGTGTCTGAGTCCCTTCCCCGAGTGCCCAGGCCGTGGCTAGATCCTCGATCAGCATGGGCACCTCGAACCGGTTGAACAGGTAAATCTCCTCCGGCTTTGCCAGCACGTTGTACTTTGTGAGCACCTTGCCGAATTCATCGATTTTCTGAAACCAGATTGTGTGCAGCCAGTGTTCCACCCAGAAAAGGTGGTCCTCAGCAAACACGTATATGGTCCTGACCGTGTTGTAGGCGTCGTCGAAGGATTTCCTGTCGTCGTCCGATTTGATGAGTTTCCTGTACTCTTCTACGATTCTATCCCTTTCCTCTGAAATCTCAGTTAGTGATCTCTCTATTTTGTCACCCTTTTCGAGCCTCTCGATGTAGCTCTTGAGATAACTGAAGGGCACATCCATCTTGGTCATCCAACTTCCTTCGTAGTGATACCATCCGCTGCCGCAGGATACATAGAACCAGGGGTTCTTGACTCTTTCGAGTTCTTCGAGCCAGATCCTGCCGGCATCGGTCTTCTCCAATTCCTTGAGCTTATCCGCTGCGGGGATACTCTTCTTGAGGATCTCCTGAACGGGTCTTTGACCCATGGCCAGCCTGCTCAATCGGCACAGCTCCTCCTCGGGCCGGAACATTGAGACGTCTGCACCTGCGACCATCTTGCCGATGGTGCTCTCCTTGATGCCCGGAAAGAGTTTTCTTGCCGTATCCACGAACATGAGATATGCGAGGTAGGCGAGGTTCAGATACTGGAAGTGATACTGCCAGGCCCTGAAAATGAGGTTCACAATGGTATTAAAGCTTTCGATCAGTTGATGGGCATCGGTGTACCCCCTGGGGATTGGCATGACCTGGTCATCGGGCACATATTTGCCGAGGTCCTGGGGGACTTTGATCGCCTCCATCTCCTCGCCCACTTTCTTGAAGACCTTGAGCCATTCCTCCCACAACTTGCTGTAATTCTGAAAAACATATGGGACCCTTTTCCCGAAGAGTTCCGCCTTTTCCTGGATAACTTCAGGAGGGGGCGGCTCCACCGGAGCGATATACATGTAACAGCCCACGATTCTTTGAGTGATTCCCTGAGCGGGAGGAATGCAGAAGACCCTCGTGGTGTAGCCGGAGAGGGCGATCTGCCACGCCTCCTGAAAAATGTCGTCAAGGGGGTATAAAGGTTCCGGTGCGTGAATTTTATCCTGGTACCAGAAATGCCGCTTTTCCCATTCCGCTCGATCCTGACTGAAAAGTCTTTGGGGTGGATACATCTCTTCCCATCCTTCAAGTTCCTTGGGGGCTTTGAAGTCGTGGGGATCAGGAAACCTTGCTGCGCTCGTGTTGGCCATTTTGACCCTCCTCCTTAAAGGTTTGCGTTGCTGACATGCCCATACGGATCTTCGAATGCCTGAACGGTCACGGCATTCAAAGGTTGAAAACGCCTTTTTGGTGTTCTCCGCCGGCAAAAAAGAGCCTCGGAAGAGAAAGGGCAGAACTGAATGGTCGGGAAACAAGTCATTCAAGAACCGTCGGCGACAAATAAGGTTTTGATAATAGGTTGGAAAAGTTAAACGAAAGGAAAATTCAAAGTATCATATTGAGGAAATGGTGGATCATGTCAATTCGTTTTTTCTTATGATACATATAAGTTTGCCTTATGGGTTGGAATCGTATATAAGGAGTGCTTAGCATTAACCTGAGGAGATTGGGACATGCTCAATCTGAACCAGCTGAGGGTCTTCTACGAAGCAGCTCGATCCGGGAGCTTCACGAGCGCCGCCAAGAAACTCTTCATCACCCAGCCTGCCGTGACGGCGCAGATGAAAGCCTTTGAGGATCAATGCAATCTCAAGCTTTTCAAGAAAAAGGGGCGCAGGCTCTATCTGACCGAGGAGGGACAAACACTCCACGAATATGCCAAAAAAATCTTTGAATATGAAAGAGAAGTCGAAGACGTTATCGAGGAGATGAGAAAGTTGAAGCGCGGAACACTTCGCCTCGGGACGAGCAAGGCTTACGCCCGCTACTTCATGCCCTTTCTCATATCGAGTTACCGCGAAGCCTATCCCCACATCAAGGTGCACCTCGACGAAGGGAGCTCTCTCGACATCATTCGGAGTCTTCTGGACCTGAAGAACGAGGTAGCGGTAATCGCCAGGTTGGAAGATAATCCGAATGTCACCTTTCTTCCTTTCAAGCAGAACAGGCTGGTGCTGATCCTGTCTCCAAGTCATCGTTTGGCAAAGAGAAAAAGAGTCTCGCTGGAGGAATTGGTGGACGATCCCATGATCATGAAGGAAATGGGCTCGGGTACCAGGAAGGTGGTGAACGGGATCTTCAGCGCCAAAGGGCTAACCCCAAACGTGCTCATGGAAACCAGCAACACTGAGTTCATCAAGCAGCTCGTCCAGCGCGGGGAGGGAGTATCCTTTCTCGTGGAGGAGGCGGTGGCCGCCGAAATCGGCGACAGGAGATTGGCCACTGCTCCGTTGGCAGGGGAAGCCCCGTTCCTGGATGTGAGCATCGCCTATCTCAAGGATCAACACCTTTCCCATCCCGCAAGGGCATTTGTTGAAATGCTCAAGAAGATGGCGACCAAGGGACCCCGAGAGCAGGGAATACGAAAGGTCATGGCTGACTACTTGGCGAACTGGCAGGGAGCGAAACTCTAGTTCTCGGTCCCTTCCTTCATCATTCCTTCCAGTGCTCCGACAAGGGCCTCCGCGAACTCGGGAGAGTTCAGTTCCAGGGCAAGCTCTGACACCTCGATGCCTGGTCTCAGGCGCTCCATAAGGGCAGCGCCAAAGGCTGCATCCGCTTCCGGATCGCAGAGGTCTGCTCCTTGCACGCTGAGGCTCGACCAACCTTTAGAGGGGATGAGACACTTCACCGGGCCCTTTGACCTGTTGAGCTTCTCCGCAACCAGAGCCGCGACCCTGCGCAGTTCCCCTGCAGTAGTTCTGGCCTGCACCCTGAATTCGTCAGGGATGAATATCTTTCGCTTTGCCAGCTCCAATTTGGTCCACAGGGGATCTCCTTTTTCCCTCCGGGTCAAAGGCCCGCAGCTCAGCATGTCAAACCCGCAGGGCGTTATCACCTGTGGAATTCCAACCCGGCCGGCAGCCTCAAGCCTGTGAGGGCCGGCGGCCCGGTTCCCGCCAAGAAGCTCCTCAATGACCCCTGCGGGAACGATATCAATCACTGCCTGGAACAAGTCCTGTTCGATGAGCTCTTCCATGGCCTTGTCCCCTATGCCTTGGGCGTGAAAAGGTATCACTGTGTAGCCTTTTTGCTGCAGGAGGGTCATGACATGCTGGCCGCACTCTTCCGCGAATTTGAAGGTGGTCACGGCAATGAGGGAAGATGCGCTTTTCGGCCTTACGGCTCCATCGCTTGCCGCGGCCATGCCGCATATTCCTCCGGCGGCCCTTTCGAGGACCGCCTTCGTGAGATCATTGATTCCGGAAATGTCCACTACGGAATGCATCATCGTGATGTCCTTGGTCCCGATATACATTGCGGCGTAGGCGGGCATGGAAGCCGTACTCGATACCATGAGCTTGGGAATTCCGAAAGGAAGGGTTTTCATGACCGTTGTCGCGCAAGTGGTGTTGGAGGCTCCGCCGAAGGAGATGATCCCGTCCAGTTCATGCCGGGCCAGTAATTCCGCGGCCTTGATACCCGCCCCCTTGATCATGATGGGCGTTACCTCTCCTGTGTTCCTGGAAGCCCGGATGCGACGGATGTCTCCTCCGCCTGCTAGGGCCACTTCTTCGGCTGAAATGTCGGGGGTTATGGTCGGCTCGCCGCCGATGGATGTGTCGATAAGTATGGCCTTGAAGCCCCGGGCTTCTACCAGGCCTTTCAGGTAGCGTGCTTCTTCGCCCTTGGTGTCGAGGGTGCTTAGGATGACGATGTGTTTAGACATGAGAAGGGTTCTCCTCTTTTGAGAACATATTCAGCGCGAAGCCAGTTACGGTTTTCGCAAACACCGGGTCCTCCAGGTTGGCGTCTACCTCGATGACTTCTATGCCCTTTTTGAGTCTCCTGCGGAGTTCCATCGTAAAAGTGCGGTCCTCCTGCGGCTCGTAAGTCGGGTTGCCCGCGGAATCCACGGAAGACCAACCCCGCAAAGGCACGAGAACTGTCACCGGGCCTCGCGCCTGATTCAGCTTTCCGGCAAAAAGGGCGGCCACTTCTTTCAATTCCCTGGGCGACATTCTGAGCCACGCCCGGAGCCTGTCCAAATTGTATCTCTTTCTCAACCCATGCTCGCTGGTATACATCGATCTGCGAGGTGTAATGTGGTTCACTCCACAGGTCGAGATTATCTGGGGAATGCCCATCCTCCCTGCGGATTCCAGGCGGTGAGGTCCTGCATCCCTCATGAACCCGTAAAGGTGTTCACCTACTCCGCCCGGCGCAAGGTCGATGACTCCCCGGAAAAGCCCTTCTGAGACCATGATCTCCATGGCTCGATCACCCATTCCGTTTGCGTGAAAACCGATGACCTCATATCCTGCCTTTTCGAGTCCAACTCTCACCGACCGTGCGCACTTTTCACAGGGGCTCATCATAGTCATTGCGATCGCCTTCGTTTCTTCGGCGCAGGGTTCCCTCACCTCCCCATGCAGCATTGCCGTCATGGCAAGAACCGCTCTGTCGAGCACGTTCCTGAGCAAACCGGTTATGCCGGCAATTTCGATGACTGAATTGAACAGGAGGATGTCGCTGGTCTGAAGGAAGCGGGTGGACAAACCCGGAATGGATGCGGCCGATGAAACGAGGACCTTGGGGAACCCGAAAGGGAGGGTCTGCATGAGTTCCGCAGTCATGAAAGAGCCGCTGTAGCCGCCAATTCCAAGTATGCCGTGGATTCTTCTTTCACGCAAGAGCCTGTGTGCGATCTTTACGGCACCGGAGACCACGGTTTCCATGTTACGGTCTCTGTCACGAGAGGAGGCCAATTGTTTGAGGTTGCTGCCTGCCGCCTTCGCCACTTCGGCCGAGGTAACGTCTGCACCGGTTTGTTTTCTGCTGCCGGCAGCGGACAAATCCATAAGGATCGCCCTTTCACCATGCTCCTCTATGCTGCTTCGCACATACCGGGCTTCCGGCCCCTTGGTGTCCATGGTGGCCAGGATGAGGACGGCTTTCGGATCGTGTCTCATGGTCTTACGCTCGTATCCACACCTGAAAAAGTTCGCTCCGGAACCTGCTAAGTCCTACCGGTCCGGGGTACGAGAAAGCTTCTGAAAGAATTCCCCCCCTGGTGGGAGGGGCCAGGGGAGGGGAGGTTGAGCAAAAGGGAAGTCTGGTGTCAGAGTTGCGTCTTTTTAGACGACAAGTACTTGCTCATGAGCGAAGCCTCCATGATGTCATCAAACGGTACGTCATCGAACACTCCCCGGTCTTCGACATACTCAATATGACGCCTCCCGTCCATGGTCAGTGTAGGAAGCATGGCATCATGTTTTCCGTCGAAGTCGACTGGACGGAGCCCCGCATTTCTGCAGCAAACGATGTCGAATGTAGGTGTAGCCTTGACCCAGGAGTCTCCAAGATAGAGATCGGTGTACCCATGGTAGGCAAAAAAGTTGGTGCCCCTCTTCTCCAGGAAATCTGCCGGCATCAGATGGTTCTTGATAGCAGCAAACCTGAGCCGGGCAGGGATGGAGGCTGCGCGGGCGAGAGCCACCAGGAGTATCGCCTTCTGAACGCAATACCCTTCGCCCGCCGATAGCACGCGGCTCGCACGGAAGTGCTCCGGCAATGACCTGTTTCCATAGACGGTGTACCTAATTCCGTCTCGAACAGCGTAGAAAATCCTTATCGCTCTGTCGCGCTGAGCCGTGACACCTCGGACAAGTGAGAGGGACTTCTCTCTCACGGACGGCATGTCGGAGTCGATGTAAGGCGTAGGCACAAGGAATTTTTCGAAGTTCATATTTCAACCCATTGTCAGGCCTGACGGGAGATGATGGGGGAAGAAGCGAGCAACGTCACGGCTAAGCACATGCCTTCATAAAAGAATAAGTGCGGGAAAAGTGTCAAGAGATTTCTTGGAGAGCGAGGACCTGGTCGAGAAAGGCTCTGGAAGGTATTGAGAGGGTGACGCCGTCGGGAACCACGATTATTGTTTCCAAAAGAATAGGCCCCTCGGCGATCTGGATGGACTTTAGAAGACCCATCTTCGCTTCCAGCTGGACTTCGGGTTTGTGAAGGAAAGATATCCCGCGTCCTTTAATGACATACTCTTTTATGAACTCCACACTGCCTGCTTCTATAAGAACGGAGGGCTTGACACCGTGAGTTTCCAGAAAGGAAAGCATCAGGTGCCTGGATCCGGATCCCGGTTCGCGGATAATGATCGGTTCATTCTGGAGTTCCCTCCACGAGACTCTCTCCTTCTTGGCCAGGCGGTGATCCGGGGAGGCGACGACGCAGAACTCCTCGGGAGTGAAAGGGAAAGCTTTAACTCTGACAGGAAGCGGGATTTTGCCGATGAGGCCGAGATCGTATTTGAAATTCGCCACACCTTCGGCAATCTCGCTTGAACTTCCCACTTCCAGGGACACTTTTATACCCGGGAATTTCTCCTGGTACCGGGAGATGAGTCCGGGCATCAGGTTCCTCGCAAAACTGCGCGTCGTGCCTATGACGAGCGATCCTTGAGCCAAGGAAGCAAATCCTTTCAGGGCATGCTCCATCTCTTCCACGACGGTGAATATCTTTTCGGCGTACTTGAAGAGAACGTTTCCCGCATCTGTGAGTTCAAGGAATTTCCCTCGTTTTCTAAAGAGAGGCACTCCAAGATACTGCTCCAAAGTCTTAATTTGCATGGTCACTGCAGGCTGGGTGACAAAGAGCGCTTCCGCCGCTTTGGTGAGATTCTTCTCTCTGGCGGCGTAGTAAAAAATCCGCAGGTGGTTGAGATTGACTTGCATGGTTTATCCATAAAGGAAACTTATAGATATATAAAACTTATTGTTTTGACAAGTCAATACATTTGGGAGGTAATACGATTAAATGAGGAAGGCGAAGGGAACAAGGCGCAAGGCGGAGGGCGCAAGGTGAGACCCGGAATAAGAAGACTCACAGTGAGCCGGGAACCAGGCAGATAATAAGGGGACCGTGAAGGTGGAATATCTCACGCCATTCAAAGAGGGAATCGACCTCATCAAGGAGGCGGGCGGGGACGCTTTCAAACTCTGCTGGCAGTGCGGACTCTGCTCCGCGAGTTGTCCATGGAACACGGTAAAAACTTTTCTGCCCCACAAGATGATCTGCCAGTCCCGTTACGGCCTCGTGGATCTGGAAGACGAGGATTGGTGGCTGTGCTCCACGTGCAACATGTGTGTGAGCCGCTGTCCCAGGGGCGTGGAGATCACGGAGATCATCCGCGCGGCCAGGAAGATCATGCTCGAGTTCCAGTACGAAAAGGCGCCCCCGAGCTTGCGCAGCGCCATAGGTAATCTCGCCAGTGAAGGGAACCCCTGGGGCGGCGAAAAGGGAAAACGAGCAGGATGGGCCGAGAGCTTCGGAATTCAGCCCTATTCCCATGAAACTCACGATCTGCTCTACTTTCCCTGCTGCGTGCTGGCATATGATCCGAAGCTCAGTAGCGTGGCCCGGGCGACCGCCGGGGTGCTCAAGTCCACCGGCGCAGCTTTCGGAATCTTGGGAGAAAAAGAGAGCTGCTGTGGAGAGAGTGTTCGAAAAGCAGGACACGAAAGCCTCTTCGAATCGCTGATGAAGAGCAACATCGCGGCGTTCAAAGAGAGCGGTGTCAAGGAGATCATCGTCAGCTCGCCCCACTGCTACACCACCTTCAAAGAAGAGTACCCCGCACTGAACGGCGAGGTGAGAGTTCTTCACCTTACGCAGTACCTGGCAGCGCTCCTGGACAAGGGCAAGCTCCGGTTAAAGAAGCCTCTCAATAAGAAGATCGTCTATCACGACCCCTGTTATCTCGGGCGCCGCAACGGTATCTATGATGAACCGCGAAGAATTTTGAGCAGCGTTCCGGGCGTGACACTCATGGACGAAGTCGAGTGCCGCGAGAACAGCCTCTGCTGCGGCGGGGGCGGGGGAAGAATCTGGATGGAAACCCTCAAGGGGGAGCGTTTTTCCGACATCCTGGTGGAACAGGCCGTGGAGATGGGTGCCGACATCCTGGCCACGGCCTGCCCTTACTGCCTGTTGAACTTCAAGGACAGCGTGGTGACATCGGGCAGGGAGGGCGTGCTGGAGGTGAAGGACATAGCCGAGGTGGTTCTGGAGGCCATGGGGGGAAAATGATGTACCAAAGAGGCACAAAGGGACACAGACACAAAGCAAAACAAGGGACACAGGCACACAGGCACAGAGCGACAAAGCAGAAGACTTCTTCTTTTTTTTACCCTTTGTCACTATGCTCCTTTGTCACTTTGGCCCTTTCTTCCTCTTTGTGCCTTTGTGCCTCAAGCTATCGGGCTCAGCCGACAGCGGTTGAGTTCTTCCTGTGCCTCAGTGGTGAAAATCTTGACACGTGATGCGCGAATCATGAAACCGAGCGATGAGAAGGTCGGGGCCGTCATGGTGGTCGGAGCCGGCGTGAGCGGCATCCAGGCCGCGCTGGATGCGGCGAAGATCGGCTTTAAGGTCTACCTGGTGGACAAAGGGCCGGCCATTGGAGGCAAGATGGCCCAGCTTGACAAGACCTTCCCGACCAATGACTGTTCCATGTGCATCCTCTCCCCAAAGTTCATCGAATGCGTTACGGACCCCAACATCGAGATATTCACGGATGCGGAGATTCAGGGCGTGGACGGAGAAGCGGGGGATTTCCGCGTGGCTCTGGTTCAGGCCCCCCGGTACGTGGACGCGGAAAAGTGCACGGGGTGCGGCACCTGTGCGGAATACTGCCCGGTTCATGTTCTTGACGGCTACAACGAAGATCTGTCAACCCTGAAGTGCATCCATCTGTCTTTTCCCCAGGCAGTGCCTGCCGTCTCGTTGGTGAATCCGGATCAGTGCCTCTTTCTCAAGCGGCGAATCTGCCAGATTTGCGTCCCCACATGTAAGAACAAGGCCATCGACTTCCACCAAAAGGAGAAGAGGATGGAGGTCAGGGTAGGGAGTCTGATCCTGGCTCCCGGCTATGAAACCTTCTCGCCTCAAGTTCAGAGACAGTACGGGTACGGGAGATTCCGGAACGTGGTCACGAGCCTGGAATTCGAGCGGATGCTGAGCGCATCGGGCCCGTACCGCGGGGAACTCCGGAGGCCTTCGGACGGTCTTCGTCCCGGGAGGATCGCCTGGATTCAGTGCGTCGGTTCCAGGGACAAAACTGCAGGCAATCCCTACTGTTCATCCGTCTGCTGCATGTACGCGATCAAGCATGTGCTGTTGAGCAAAGAGCACGACCCTGAGTTGCAAGCGCATGTGTTTCACAATGACATCCGCGCTTACGGCAAAGGCTTCGAACGATACTACGAGCGGGCGAAAAGGACGCCGGGCGTAAGGTTCACCTGGAGCAAAGTGTCCGTGATCGGGGAGGACAAAGAGAGCGGAGCGGTCAAGCTCAGATACCGGGTAAACGGTACCTCGGTGAAAGACGAAGCCTTTGACCTCGTAGTACTCTCCGTTGGTCTGGTCTCTCCTGAAACGAGCAGGGAGCTTGCGGAGAAGCTGGGCCTTGCCGTCAATGAGCATGGGTTTTGCGAAGGGTCCGGCTTTTCGCCCACAGAGACGTCCCGTCCGGGGATCTACCACTGCGGCGTGTTTCACGCACCGATGGACATTCCCGACTCCGTGACCATGGCCAGCGGAGCCGCGGCCCTTGCATCGCAGCTTTTGAGCGGCAGCCGCGGAACCCTTGTGGAGAAAAGGGAATACCCTCCGGAGCGGGACGTACGGGGAGAGCCCCCCAGAGTGGGCGTCTTTGCTTGCGATTGCGGCACCAATATCGTCAAGACCGTGGACGTCAAGAAGGTTGTCGAGTATTCGCTGGGACTCGTGGGAGTTGTGCATGCTGAGGAGAGCACCTTCAGTTGTTCCATCGACTCGGTGACCCACATGGCCGCCGTGATAAGGGAAAAGGGACTCAATCGCGTGGTGGTAGCCGCCTGCACCCCCCGGACCCACGAGCCTGTGTTTCAGGACGCTCTTCGCCAAGCAGGGCTGAATCCTTACCTCTTCGAGTTCGCCAACATCCGGGAGCAGTGTTCCCTCGTGCACATGAAGGACAAAAGGAGCGCCACGGACAAGGCAAAAGATCTGATCCGGATGGCCGTGGCCAGGGCCGTGCTCCTGGAACCTCTCCCGCAGATCTCGTACAAGGTGAAGCGCTCAGCCCTGGTGATCGGAGGGGGCCTCTCCGGCATGGCAGCGGCGTTGAGCTTGGCTGCGCAGGGCATCCCGGTTCATATCGTGGAAAAAGAAAAGGAACTCGGGGGCGCCGCAAGGAGAATTCACTATACCCTGGAAAGAAACGACGTCCAGGACCACGTTCAGAGGTTCGTGCGGCAGGTTTACAGGAATCTGCTCATACAGGTGCACACGGAGGCCCGTCTTATCGATTTTTCAGGGTATGTCGGAAATTTCACATCTCGAATCGCTTTCGGAGACCGAGGAATCACAAAGGTTATCGACCACGGAGTCACGGTTGTCGCAACCGGAACCGAGGAACTGAAGCCTGCGGCTTACTTGTACGGCCAGGATTCCCGTGTGGTCACCCAGCTCGAACTGGAGCAGGAAATCCAGGGGGAAAGCGAAAGTTTGAAGAAATGCGGTACCCTGGCGATGATTCAATGCGTGGGGTCGCGGGATGAGGAAAGACCCTATTGCAGCCGAATCTGCTGCAGCCAGGCTGTGAAGAACGCTCTGAAGTTGAAGGAGCAGAACCCCGGCATGGACATCTATGTTCTATACAGAGACATGAGGACCTATGCCTTCCGGGAAGAGTACTATCGGGAGGCGGCGGAAAAGGGGGTTGTCTTCATCCGCTACGAGCAGGAGGACCCACCCGATGTTACCGCTGCCGAGGAGGAGGGCCGCTCCGTCCTGAAGGTCACCGTCACGGAACCTACGTTGGGCGGCAGGCTGGTGATTGATGCGGACAGAGTTGCCCTTTCCGTGGCGGCTCTCCCTGCCGCCGGAAACACTGCCTTATCCCGGCTTCTGAAGGTGCCGCTGAACGAAGACGGCTTTTTCATGGAAGCTCATATGAAACTGCGTCCAGTGGACTTTGCGACGGACGGAATCTTCATGTGCGGCACCGCCCACAGTCCGAAGTTCATAGATGAAAGCGTCGCGCAGGCTCAGGCCGCGGCGTCGCGCGCCCTCACGGTGCTGGCACAAGAGGAATTGAAAGCAGGCGGCCAAGTGTGCACCGTTACTGAGAGGAGATGCAGCGGGTGCGGGCTTTGCGAGCAGGTGTGTCCCTACCAGGCCATCGCCCTCGGAGAGCAGGGGAACGCCGTGGTCAACCAGGCCCTATGCAAAGGGTGCGGTGTTTGTGTCTCCTCGTGCAGGAGCGGCGCCCTGGATCTGGGCGGAGTTAGCGAGATGCAGACCTGGTCGGCGATACAAGCGTTGTGACGACAGTAGGCAGCAGACAGTGAGCATGTGGCGGGAAAAGTGAAGGTTAAAATACGAAATTCGAATATCGAAATCCGAAGCAAGAAACAAACTCAAACTTCGAATTTCCGAAACAAAGAAAGAACACGGCCTAAAACTTCTCGTTTTGTCATTTGAGTTTTTGTCATTTGAAATTGTTTCGAATTTCGTGTTTCGGATTTCGAATTTGGTTTGTTTCGGGGACCTGGCTAAGGTAGCAAGATGGCGGAATCTGCCAAATGGGAACCTAAGATCGTGGCTTTTCTATGCACCTGGTGCAGCTATGCAGGAGCCGATCTTGCAGGCACCAGCAGGATCCAGTATCCCCCCAATGTGCGCATCATCCGCGTGCCCTGCTCCGGAAGGGTAAACCCCTTCTTCATTCTCTCCAGCCTTCAGAAAGGTATTGACGGCGTGCTGGTGAGCGGATGCCATCCGGGGGAGTGTCACTACCTGACGGGCAATTATAGTGCGAGAAGAAAGTTCGCTCTCCTAAAGAGCCTCCTCGAATTCGCAGGGATAGAGGAAGGCCGGGTCCAGTTCAGTTGGGTCTCGGCCTCTGAGGGTGTGCGCTTTGCAAAGCTGATTGACAAAGTGACAGGCAAAGTCAGGGCCCTTGGGCCGGCCAAGAGATTGGTGAAGACTCCGCCTCAAGGTGTGGTTCATGCAGCAGTTCACAGATGAAATCAGGGCGATTGCTCGAAAGCTCCTGCGAGAGAAGAAGGTGGAGGTCGTGATTGGCTATGAACGGGGAAGCATGCTTCTTCGGCGCAGGCCGTGCTTTGTGCGAAAAGAAGAGGATGCGGACCGGCTGGTGTGGGATGGCTGGTGCGATAACATGCTGGCCACCTATCTTCCGAAGAGAAAAGAAAAGGCTGCCATCGTGGCAAAGGGATGCGACAGCCGGGCCGTGGTGGAATTGATCAAAGAAATGCAGGTGCCCAGAGATCGGGTGGTCGTGATTGGAGTGCCGTGCCGGGGAATGCTCAACCGGGTTTTGCTGGAAGCTTCATGTGACGCAGCGCAAATCGTGCAAGGGGAGGACGACTCTGCGTTCGAGGATAGGCTGAGGCGCGACGGGTTTCTTCTGGACTGCTGCAAGACCTGTGCTCATCCCAATCCGGTGCTCTGCGACGTGGAAGTTGGAGAGCCCCTTCCTGAGAAGGCGCAGGAATCCTTCGCCGACATCCAGGCGTTCGGCGCCATGAAGGCCGAGGAGCGCTGGGCCTACCTGAGCGGGGAAGTGGAAAAGTGCATCCGCTGCTATGCCTGCCGGAATGCCTGTCCTCTTTGCTACTGCCCGGAGTGCTTTGTGGATGCGACACTCCCGCAGTGGATCGGGAAGTCCGTTGATGCGTCGGATACCATGATTTTTCACCTTATGCGGGCCTATCATCTGGCGGGCCGATGCGTGGCGTGCGGCGCATGCGAGAGGGCGTGTCCGATGGGTGTGGACTTCGGCAAACTGAACAGGATGCTCTTGAAGGATGTGAAGGATCTTTTCGGCTATGAAGCGGGGCTCGGTCTCGATGAGAAGAGCCCACTGGCGACCTTCAGGCCCGACGACCCTGAATCGTTCATTGTGAATCCATGAAAGAGCTGCCTCGCGGGGGCGAGGGGTATCGGCGCTGTTGTAACAACCGTCACAGTCGCGCAGGCCGGTGTCCAGAAAAATGGCACGAACCGGATTCCCGCCTTCGCGGGAATGACAAAGCCGGCAGCAAGGTGCGGGAAATGTAATTGGCATAATTGCAGGTGGTGGGAATTGAGCGACCCAACCAAGACACTGAGAAAAGAACGGCTCGAAAAGTTTCTGGAGCGCCTTCTCGATGAACGGCAGGTCTTCGCTCCGGTGAAAAGGGGAGAGGTCATCCTCATCCGGAAGATCGATGCACCGTCACAAGTGATCCTGGATTACCGAAACGCCAAGGAATCCCCCAAGTCAGTGGTTTTTCCCCAGAGGGAAACGCTCTTCGGGTACAGAACGGAAAAAGGAAAGGCGGAATTGGATGTTCCTTCAGATACCGGAAAGGGCAGGGTGCTCTTCGGGATCCGTCCTTGCGATGCCAGGGGGCTTTTGCTTCTCGACAAAGTCTTTGGCGGCGGCTGCAGCGACCCTTATTACATGGAAAAGAGAAAAGACACGGTCGTGGTGAGCCTGGGATGTGTCGATACGAACCAGTCCTGCTTCTGCCTGTCCATGGGCGGAGGCCCGTTCTCTTCGGAGGGGTCCGACGTGCTGCTCGTGGACCTTGGTGACCGCTACGCAGCCAAGGCCCTGACCGGAAAGGGCGCGGACCTTCTGGAAGACGAGGCTTTTGAGGAGAGCGACGAGCAAGCCCTCCGCCGGGCCGAAAAGGCCAGGGAGCGGGCTGAGGCTTCCATGAAGCCGGTGGCTTTGAGAAAAGACTTGAAGGAGCACCTCGATCGAATCTTCGATGATCCCCGCTGGAAAGACATGGCCGAGACCTGCCTGGGCTGCGGCATCTGCACCTACCTCTGTCCCGCCTGCCACTGTTTCGACATCTGCGACGAGGGGGCGGGCCTGACCGGAGAAAGGATCAGGGTGTGGGATTCCTGTCAGTTTCCCCTTTTCACCCAGCAGGCTTCGGGGTTCAACCCAAGGCCGACTTTCAAGGAAAGATTCAGGCAGAGGATTATGCACAAGTTCAGCTACCTTCCGAAAACTCAGGGGATGCCGGGCTGTGTGGGCTGTGGACGGTGTGTGACCGAATGCCCGGTCAACCTGGACATACGAGAAGTAATTGCATCTTTTTCAGAGGGAAACGACCGGTGATCGAGAACCCCTACTTGCCTTTTCCCATGAGGATCGAAGAAATCGTCGTGGAGACGGAGGACGAAAACATCAAGACCTTCGAACTTTCATTCGTGAGCAAAGAGGATGAGGAACGGTTTGCTTACACACCGGGCCAGTTCGCCGAGGTCTCGGTTTTCGGAAAAGGAGAAGCGCCTTTCGGCATGGCCTCCTCGCCTATCCTGCCCGGCCGCCTTGCCTTTAGCGTAAGCAGGATCGGTGTGGTGACAGGGGGGCTCCATCAGATGGAGAAAGGAGAGGTGGTGGGTGTGCGCGGACCTCTCGGCAACGGGTATCCTCTCGAAACCTTCAAGGGCGGGAATCTGGTCCTCATTGGCGGTGGGTTCGGCTTTTCCACCCTCCGGTCCTTGACGAATTCCATTCTCCACGAGTCGAACCGGGGGACCTACGGCAATCTTACCGTCATCTACGGGGCGAGAAAACCCGGACAGCTTCTCTACAAAAGGGATTTGGAGGCATGGCAAAAGCGGGGGGACGTGGACCTCCACCTGACGGTGGACAAGGGCGAGAACGGGTGGGAGGGCCATGTCGGGTTTGTGCCGGAGATCACCCGCTCGGTGGCGCCGAGCCCCGAGAACGCCAATGCCGTGGTCTGCGGGCCTCCGGCCATGATCAATTTCACGCTGCCAGCATTGAAGGAACTCGGCTTCAAGGATGAGCAGATTTTTCTCTCTCTGGAAATGCGCATGAAGTGCGGCATCGGCAAGTGTGGTCGGTGCAATGTGGGTAGAAAGTACATATGCAGCGACGGACCGGTTTTTTCACAGGCAGAGCTTTTGCGGCTGAAAGCGGAATGTCATCTGTAGGGCCGTAACTGATCTTCATATGCCCCCATCGTCGCATTTCCCTCCCCTTGTGGGAGGGGCGAGGGCAGGGGGCTAAGGGATGATAAAAAGGAAGAGAAAAAAGCCATGGATGGTTGGATCGGAAAAATCCTGAGGATTGACCTCACCAGAGGCAACTGCAGTGTGGAAGATCTGCCTCCCGGGGTGGCACGGAACTATGTTGGAGGCCGAGGTCTCGGTGACCGGTTGCTTTTCGACGAAATCGATCCGGCCATTGACGCTCTGAGCCCGGAGAATAAGTTGATTTTTGCCACAGGGCCTCTCACAGCGACGGGCGTTCCTGCAGGCGGAAGGTTCGTGGTGGCCGGTAAATCGCCTCTCACCGGCGCTATCGGCAACCCTTGCTGCGGGGGATATTTCGGCGCAAATCTGAAATTTGCCGGTTATGACGCTCTCATACTTGAAGGAAAAGCATCCGAGCAGGTCTATATCTCGGTCATCGACGAAAAGGTCGAGATCAGGCCGGCCGCCCACTTGTGGGGTAAAGGAGCCACAGAAACAGAGCAAGCCGTCAGGGCTGAGATGGGCCCGGAAGCGGACCGCTGGAAAAAGAACATGCTGAGCATCGCCACCATCGGGCCTGCGGGAGAGAATCTGGTTCGCTTCGCATGCATCATGGCGGACGGCGGCAGGGCAGCCGGACGCTCAGGTATGGGAGCGGTCATGGGGTCGAAGAATGTGAAGGCGGTCGCGGCCCACGGGACAGGAGAAGTTAAAATTGCCGATCCGGGAGCTTTCACCCAGGCCGTGATGGCTTTCTATCGGGAGGCCAGAGAAAACAAGGAGCTCGAAAAAAGATCCATGTGGGGAACATGGAGCCTTCCCGGGCGGGCCAACAAATCCAAGACACAGGCGGCCTTCAATTTTCAGGACGGCTACTTCGAGCCTTTCACGAGGTTCGAGGATCCCGCCTACATCCGAAACATGCTCAGGGAAAGAGACGAGGGGTGCTTCTCCTGTCCTTTTCGATGCTCGAAGCGGTCGAAGATAGACGATCCGGAATATCCATGGACTACCAAAGGGCCGGAACACGAGACAATGGCCCTGGTCGGCTCCAACTGCGGCATTGGGGACCTGAAGGATATTTTCAGGGCCAACTTCCTTTGCAACGAACTGGGCATGGATACCATCACCGCGGGTGCCACGATTTCCTGTGCCATGGAGCTCTTTGAAACTGGAACCCTCACGGAAAAGGACATCGGATATGCGCTGCCCTTCGGTAACGCCTCCGGTATGTTTCGGGCTTTGCGGGAGACGGCGATGCGCAGGGGATTCGGTGGTTTGCTCGCAGAAGGAGGCGCGGTGGTGGCGGAGAAATTCGGCCGTCCCGAACTCTTCATGGGCGTGAAGAACCAAGGCATGCCCGCTTGGCACCCACAGGGCATCGAGGTGATCGGACTTCAGTACGCAACGAGCAACGTGGGCGCCTGCCACACCAAGGCCACGCTGCCTTTCTATGAAGGAAGGAAGGATCCGGCCCACCATGTGGAGTGGACCAGGCAGGACCAGGACTACGTCGCCGTCGTGGATTCCGGGGTCCTGTGCTGGATCATATACCACGGTCCGCTCTGGAATGAGAAGCCTCTTCAGTGGTTGAGGCTCACCACGGGTCTCGACTACTCGGAGGAGGAAGTGGCCTTGATCGGAGAGAGGATATGGAATCTCGAGCGCTTGTTCAATCTCAAGGCCGGTTTAAGCGGCAAGGATGACAGGCTTCCCAAGAGGATCACGGACGAACCCAGGGTCAAGAACCAGGTGGTACACCTCTCTCAAATGCTTCCCCAGTACTACCGTTTGAGGGGGTGGACCGAAGGCGGTGTGCCGACCGCGGAGAAGCTTCGTCAACTGGGTTTGGAAAAGGAAGGAGCCGGGCTCCTATGAAAATAAAGATCGATCACACCAAGTGCAGCGGATGCAAGCTTTGCGAGGTGGCATGCGCATTGAAGCACACGGAGGGCGTCAATCTGCAAAGGTCGAGAATCAAGGTCTATGTTGAGGAAACGTTTTGCCTTCCCGTGATTGCGGGCCCTTATACCGAGGCGGCGTGCAACTCCAAGGGCACCGTCCTGGTAGACGGCCACGAAGTGGACGGCTGCATTCTGTGCCGGGCGTCGTGCCCTGAAAAGACTATCTACAAGGAACCGGATACTTCGATTCCTCTCAAATGCGATTGCTGTGGCGAACCCCCTGATCCCGAATGCGTCAAGTGGTGCGCAGCTGAGGCGCTGACTCTGGTGGGCGACTGACGTTTGTTGCGTCGGGGAAAATCTGCTTTTCCGGGCCAGGGCAGAGACAGACGGCTATGTCCGTGGAAGTGCGAAGACCATAAATCCGAAGCACGAAATTCGGATTTCGGACTTAGGCGGAGCTACCCTCGGAACTCATGCACTCCGGGCTTAGACCAAAGCCGGGTTTTCTGGACCAGGATTCTTACTAAGAGGATTTTCATGACACCGGAAAGAGAGCTCTTTTGGAGGATCGAAGCAGGCTGGCTTTTCTACTTGCTGGCCGCTTTGGCCCTGTGCCTGTTTATTGCAGGTGTTGCCGGCCACGTGGCGGTGTGGCTCAAAAGCGTACCCAAAGGGAAGGTCGCTTTTTCAGGACAGGCATTGAAAAGCACGATCTCCGATGTTTTCCTCGGCTTGCGCGTGCTCAAGGGTGAAGTGTCCGCCGGCATCATGCATGCCTTCATCTTCTGGGGATTCGTCATATTGACGTTCGGGACGACCTTGCTGCTCATCCATGAGCATCTCTTCCCATACCTGGTGGGCAAGACCCATCTTGTTTTTGAGCTGTCCATGGAGATCGGAGGACTGATCCTCCTTGGGGGGATCCTTTGGGCCCTGGTTCGCAGGTACGCCCAGCGTGTCCCTAGGCTGGAACGTAGGGTGGAGGACGCGGTCGTGCCCCTGTGGCTGCTGGTGGTTGC
>Ga0068714_10002483_pt1 | contig 23725 bp, 19 predicted proteins | sample MTBNYHSulfiMetaG_FD_62988 | JGI IMG/M metagenome (GOLD analysis project Ga0068714, IMG submission 62988) | Enrichment culture microbial communities from rom New York Harbor, USA that are MTBE-degrading - MTBE-NYH (New York Harbor Sulfidogenic)... | ecosystem: Environmental > Aquatic > Marine >... | reverse complement strand
GAACTTATGCATTATGAAGAGTTAGGGTTTTGCCGATTTGGGGAGTCAGGAAAACTGATTCAAGAGGGAACCACCTCTTTGGATGGAAAGATTCCCATTAATCCCAGTGGTGGCCTTCTTGCAAAGGGACATCCGATGGGGGCGACAGGAATCGGACAGATTGTAGAGATCGTATGGCAGTTGAGGGGACAGGCAGGAAAACGGCAGGTGAATAATCCAAAGGTTGGACTCACCCATTGCGTGGGAGGAGCGATTCCAGGAATTGGTCAAGGAGCATGTAGCGTTCACATTCTAAAAAAGTAGGAGGTATAAAAATGGGATCGAAAGTTCTGGCGGTTGATATGAATCTCTGTACGGGTTGTCGTTCCTGTGAACTTCGATGTGCTTTTAAACATCACCAGGAGTGCAACCCATCTCATTCTCGGCTCAGGGTCGTGAAGTTCGATCGATCGGGCATCGCCGTACCCCTTTTCTGTCTCCAATGTGAGGAGGCATTTTGTCAGGAGATCTGCCCGACCAAAGCGATTCAACGGGATACGAAGACTGGGGCCCTTACGCTCAACGAAAACAAATGCGTTCGTTGCCGGGCATGCACCATGGCCTGTCCCTTTTTGGGGCTTCAGATTTTGTCCGATCGAAAGGTAGTGAAATGCGACCTCTGTGAAGGAGAGCCCTATTGCGTCAAGTACTGTGAAACCGGGGCACTCAAGTTTATAGAGGCCGAGGATGCTGGTATACAAAGGGCTTACCCATTGGCTGAGAAGTTTGCCCGCCCTTATCTGAAAAGGGAATAGGAAAGGAAGGAGGAAGGGAATATGGCAGGATATGCCGGAAAAATGTTGAAAGTGAATTTAGATCGGGAAGAGATTGTCAAGGAAGTTACTCCGACAGATCTGACGGAGAAATACTTGGGAGGAGCAGGGTTGGGCGCTTACCTTCTTTATCATCATGTCCCCCCGGAGGTGAAAGCAGATTCCCCGGAGAATTGTGTCATCGTGGCAGCAGGTCCCTTGAGTGGGACGATTATGCCCTGCAGCGGGAGACTATCGGTGACCGTCCTATCCCCTGTTACAGGTATCTTTGCTGATAGCAATAGTGGGGGTGATTTTACCCCTGAATTGAAATTTGCAGGATATGATCTCCTCATGATTACAGGGAAAGCGAAACGGCCTGTTTACCTCTGGATCGATGGGGAAAAAGTAGAGCTGAGGGATGCCAAGCATCTCATGGGTAAGGACACCTGGGAGGTGGATGAACTTCTGCGAAAGGAGTTGGGAGATTGGAGGATAAAAACGGCCCTGGTTGGGCCCGCCGCTCAAAAGGGAATCCTCTATGGATGCCTGGTGATCAATAAATATAGAACCTGTGGGAAGACAGGCGTCGGATCGGCACTCGCTCAGAAAAATATGTTGGGTATCGCTGTGCGCGGACGAAAAGGAATTTCGATTCATGACCCCTCATCTTTTGAAAAGCAGTGTGATAAGATTTTGGCTTCCATGAAGAGTTCAGCAGGATACCCGTCCTATTCGGTTTTGGGAACTTATGGGGTGTCGGATGTCTACCAGGAGACGGGAAGGATGCCCTGGAAAAACCATCAGGAAGCAATCGTGCCGCAGGAACTGTTCAAGAATATTGGCAGTGACAATTTCGTCAAGAATTTTAAAGTAAGGGATGTCGCTTGCTTCAATTGTCCTGTCCATTGTTCCCATTGGTTCGAGATAAAGGAAGGACGGTATGCAGGAGAAAAAGGAGAGAAACCAGAACTTGTAGCCAGCATGGTTGCAGTCTTAGCGGGGATTACCGATTTAGGAATGATCTGCCACTACCAAAATGAATGCAATCGGTATGGCATTGATATGATGGAATGTGGAAATACCCTGGCCTTAGCCTTTGAAGCCTATGACCGGGGGTTGATCACCTTAAAGGAGACAGACGGCATCCCTCTGGAGTGGGGGAATATCGATTCCTTTGAGAAAGTCTTTGAGAAGATTGCCAATTTTGAAGGATTTGGGAAGGTTCTTGGCCTGGGAGTTAAGCGGACTGCCGAATGGATCGGAAAGGGTGCGGAGCGGTTTGCCATCGAGGTAAAGGGTTATGGGATGAGTTTGGTGGAGATTCGGAACGCCCCCCACTGGGGGTTGGCCTTTGCGACTGCCAGTCGGGGAGGAGACCACCTCAAAGCTCTTCCATTTGTCGTGGGCAACGATCTCGAAATGTTCAGGGATCTCTTTGGCGATCAACCTCCGGAAGAACTTACCTCATTGCTCGAGATTAATGGTAAGGGAAAGATGGTAGCCTGGTTTGAGAACTATAATGCGGCGATAGATTCCTTGGGCCTTTGCAAGTTGGCCTATAAGGTGGGCTGGATTCATCCGATGGATCTGGCACCTGCTCTATCGTCTGCTACGGGGATTTCCTATGACTTCAAGAAGCTGTTGGAATGTGGTGAACGTATCTGCAATGTGGAGAAGGCCTTCAATGCCCGTCTCGGACTTACCCGAAAGGATGATACCGTCCCCGTGAGATTCCTGGAAGAACCGATAGCCGCAGGTCCGAGGAAAGGAGAACACTTAGGGTCTGTACTTCCCAGAATGCTGGATGATTACTATGAAGCCAGAGGTTGGGATAAGGAGACGGGACTTCCGACAAGGGCGAAACTGGAAAGCCTTGGTTTGAAAGAGATTGCCGATGAGCTTGAAAGCATGGGACGTCTGGCTAAATCTTAAGAGCTGGCTCAGGTCTTAGAGAGAAGGATCAAGGAGATTAAAAAAGATGAACGTAAAATTTCAGTATCTATTCGAACCGATAAAGATAAAAAACGTTGTTATTTCGAATCGTATTGTCAGTATGCCCCACAGCACACGGTTTGGTGCTGATGGATTGGTTACGGAAAGAATGATTGCCTATCAAAGGGAAAGGGCCAAGGGAGGGGTTGGGCTTATCGTAACAGAGGCCCAATCCATTCATCCTTCTTCACAGCCCCGATTGGGGATGATCCATAACTGGAATGATCGAATCATTCCGGGATTGAAGAGGCTTGCAGATGCGGTCCACGAACACGGCACGAAGATCGCTGGCCAGCTCATTCATCAGGGACGTCAAATGACGTCCTCCATTACTAACAGACCGATCCTTGCCCCTTCTCCCATTCCGTGTCCTCTCAGAAGGGAAGTTCCAAAAGAGATGGAGCTTGAGGATATCCAAGAAATCGCCTATTCCTTTGGTCAGGCGGCAAGACGACTCAAGGAGGCTGATTTTAACGGGGTTGAGCTCCAAGGAGCACATGGCTACTTACTACAGCAATTCATGTCCCCTTTTTCCAATAAACGTAAAGACCAATATGGGGGATCTTTGGAAAACCGCCTCCGTTTTGTGTTCGAGGTGATTGAAGAAGTTCGTAAGAATGTAGGGAATGACTTTGTTGTCGGTATTCGGGTCAGTGGGGATGAATTTGTGCCAGGGGGATTAACCATCGAAGACATGAAAGAGATCTCCCAGAGGCTTGAGGCATCTGGTCAGATCGACTACATTAGCGTGAGTTTAGGGAATTATGCTTCTGGTTACTTAACCACCTCTCCCTGGTATATCCCTCCCGGAAGTTTTGTGTATCTTGCTGCCAACATCAAGGAAGTGGTTGATCTTCCCGTAGTGTGTGTTAACAGGATCAACGACCCCATCCTGGCTGAAAAGATTTTAGAAGACCATCAAGCTGACTTAGTGGGGATGTGCCGGGCTTTGATCGCAGACCCAGAGCTTCCTTTGAAAGCGAGGGAAGGGAGAGTCGACGAGATTCGAAATTGCATTGGATGTCGCCAAGGCTGTTCAGGAGTGGCAACGGCAACCACCCCTCACCTTGGCTGCACGATCAATCCAGCCGTTGGACTGGAAGGAGAGATTTCTTCCCTGGAGCCAGCATCGGTGAAAAAAAAGATCCTTGTCATTGGGGGAGGGCCGGGAGGTTTAGAAGTTGCAAGAATTGCAGCCAAACGGGGGCACAAGGTCATCTTATGTGAAAAGGAGAAAGAACTCGGTGGACAAGTGACTCTTTTTACGAAAGACCCGATTCGACAAGAGCTTGGAGGGATTATCCGATTTCAAACACTTCAAGTTGAAAAGCTTGGTGTAGAAGTCAGGCTGGGGATATCGGTCACCCCGGAGTTGGTCGGAGAGCTGAATCCGGATGTGGTGGTGATAGCAACCGGATCAGAGCCTGATATCCCGTCAATCCCGGGGGCCAATAAGGATACGGTGGTTAACGTTTGGGAGGTCTTAAAGCAACAGAGAGAAATCGGGCAAAGGGTTCTGGTCATTGCTGGTGGCGAAGGACATCAACCCCCTGTGAGTATCGCTGAATTTTTAACTGATCAAGGGAAACAGGTAGAGGTTGTCTCGACCCTCTCCGTGGTTGGTGCGGACATTGAAACTAATACTTTCAAGTTACTCTACCAGAGACTGTTAGAGAAGGGGGTTATTTTATCTCCTCTCACCGGGGTGAAAGAGATCCTACCAGGAGAAGTGGTGGTTTATAATGTCTATACCAAAACCGAAAGAAGAGTCCCGGTCGACACAGTCGTGATCGCAAGCGGAAACCGCTCTGTCACAGACCTCTACGTTGCCCTGAAAGGAAAGGTGAAAGAACTCCACAGAGTAGGGGATTGCTTGGCACCTCGTAAGATAAATAATGCCATTTATGAGGGATATCAATTAGGAAGATCAATCTGAAGAAAAGGATGGAGGGGCGGCTGTCGATTGGAAAATATTTATCTGGTGATAGAGAAGGGTTCTGAAAATCTTTATGCCCTGCCTGACGACCACATAATCTGTCCTCCTCATGTCATGGATGAATAAAACCATTTAAGGAGGAATATCCATGGAATTAGGACTTCAGGGCAAGGTGGCCATCATCACGGGGGCGGGTAGAGGAATTGGGGAAGCAATTGCCTTAGCCCTCGCAAGAGAGAAGGTCAATGTTATTATTGATGATGTCAATGGGATGGCTGCCCATCAAGTAAAGGAGAAGGCCATTGCACTGGGTAGCCGGGCAATGGCCTTTGATGAGGATATCACCAAACCAGAAGATATGGAACGTATGGTCGGGGAGGTAGAAAAGGAGTTTGGGCATATTGATCTTCTTGTTAACAATGCCGTCGCCTCGAATAGTTTTCGCAGAACGTTATTTATGGAAACGAATCTATCGGAGTGGGTTCAAATATTAAATGTTAATCTTACGGGGACATTTATCTGCTCAAAAGCCGTTGCAAAAGTAATGATCAAGAAGAGAAAGGGGAAGATCATCAACATGTCCTCTTTTGCTGCGAATTTACCCGCGGCCGGTTTTGCCGCTTACAGCGCAAGCAAAGCAGGCATTGAGGGATTGTCCAAGACAATGGCCGGGGAGCTCGGACAATACGGGATCAGTGTTATTTACATTCGTCCCGGAGTGATCGAGACGGAAATTACAAAGTCTTTTCATCAGGGTGAGCATGGCGAATGGATGCTGAAGCCGATCCCGTTGCAGAGGTTTGGCAAACCGTCTGACATCGGTGATCTAGTCGTATTCCTCGCCTCGGAGGCGGCGAACTATATCAATGGTGGGCCGATCCCTATTGATGGCGGTAAGTTTGTTATGCAGTTTTAAAGTCCAAAATGAAACTCTGGTGGATCAAAGACTTCATATAGCTCTGAAGGGAGGAGAATCAAATGAGGTTGGAGAAAAAAGTTGCAATCGTGACAGGAGCTACAAGTGGAATTGGACAAGCGATTGCTATTAGGCTGGCTGAAGAAGGGGCCATTTTAGCTTTGACTGATATTTTGTTGGAACCCTTAAATAGATTTACGGATGAAATAAAGGCTATGAAATGCAAAGCCATCGCCGTGAAGGCAGATGTAACGAATAGTAAAGAGATCGAGCAGATGGTAAAGATCACGTTAGATGAGTTTAAAGCAATTGATATATTAGTCAACGTGGCAGGCGGAGCGGCTCGCGGAAAAGACCGAGGTTACTTCCATAAGGTATCGGAGGAGGCTTGGAATACCGTGATCGATATAAATCTTAAGGGAACGCTTATCTGTTGCCATGCAGTCATTGAACATATGTTGGAGAGAAAGCGGGGCAAGATCATAAACATCGGTTCTGTTGCTGGGATGATAGGTTCCTCGAACCTACAGGCTGATTACGCTGCAGCAAAGGCTGGCATCATTGGCTTTACGAAGGCATTAGCCAAAGAGTTGGGTCCCTCAGGGATACATGTTAATTGTGTTTCTCCAGGGCCGATTGCAACCCCGCACTTTTTTACGATGGAGGAAGAAGCAAGAAAAAGGCTTGAGAGCAATACGTGGCTGAAGAGATTGGGAAAACCCGAAGAGGTAGCCCATCTGGTATTTTTTCTAGTCTCTGACGAAGCCAGTTACATCACTGGTCAGAATTATGCAGTTTGTGGAGGACGGAGCTTAGGCTGGTAGAAAATGAATAAGAATGGCCGCCGAAGCCGGATCAGGGTGAAATTATAAAAATTTTTAAGGTTGAAGGGGGGAGAGAGAAGAAATCAAAAAATGAAAGGAGGGGATCGATAGGTGGCAAAGGCAAAAGCGAGTGAACATTTCAACATTCATATTTTAATCTATAAGGAGGGAAGGACATGAAAAAAATTTTGATGATTGGGTTTTTACTATTAAGTTTTTTTTCCGTATGGGTAATTGCTATTCCATGTAACGCGCAAGAAAAATTTCCCTCAAAACCCATTACCTATTTCCATGGATATCCTGTCGGAGGAACTGGTGATATCCCACATCGATATCTGTCCGAACCGGTATCAAAAAAATTAGGACAGCCCGTGGTCATTGTCATTAAGCTGGGAGGGGGAGGATCGGTTGCACTTGGCGAACTTAAAAATGCAAAGCCTGATGGTTATACGATTGGTTTTTTGTCAGGGGGTCCAATTATCGGTAGCCATCTGAGTAAGCTTCCTTTTGATGTAACCAAAGACTTTACCACAATCATTCAGCACGTCTCCTATGTGCATGGATTAATCGTTAAGGCTGATTCACCTTTTAAAACATTCAATGACTTGGTCGAATATGCCCGAGCCAATCCTGGAAAGGTTACCTACGGTAGCCCTGGGGCAGGCACTCCTCAACATTTGGGTATGATTTGGTTAGGAGACTTGGCAAAAGTCCAATGGACCCATGTCCCCCAAAAAGGGGGAGTTCCAGCGGTGACAGCGGTGATGGGTGGACATGTGACCTGTTCCGAAGTGTCCACTGAATTTAAAACCTTTCTTGAGGCGGGTCGGGTTCGACTCCTAGCTTTAGCGACGCCCAAGCGAATGGAAGAATTTCCCGATACTCCCACTTATAACGAACTGGGTTATAATATTTTGAGTTTTGCTATTCACTCCATTGTCGGTCCAAAGGGTATCCCCCAGGATAGGGTGAAAATCCTTCATGATGCCTACTACGAAGCAATGCAGGAACCCGGATACAGGGAGCTTTTGAAAAAAATGAGCATGCCCTACGAGTACCGGAATGGCCCTGATTTACAAAAACATATTAACGAACTTTACGAGAAGAGCGGTGAAATTCTTAAAAAAATCGAGAAGAAATGAATTATTAGGGGGGAGGTTTTATAGTACTTTACCTCCCCCCTAAAGCGAGGAGATGCAATGAGAAGGCACGATTTATTGAGTAGTATAATATTTTTTTGTGTTGGCCTATTCATTGTTTTTTATGCCCCTCAGTTTGGCATTGGAACCCTAAGTAAACCCAGAACGGGTTTTATGCCTTTTCTCACAGGGTTTATTATATGTGCCTTTGCCACCACGATTTTTATTCAGGCACTTCTCGATAAATCAGGTAAGGCCGAAAAGATATGGGCTAGGGTTAAATTTCGGAAACTCATCTTTTCAATCCTGATGCTGATCGCTTATGCTTTGTTGTTAGTACGGTTGGGTTTTATCATCAATTCATTCATTCTAATTCTATTTCTCACACATTACATGGGTTCTCAGAGCTGGAGAAAAAGCTTCTTATGTGGGGGACTCAGTTCAATTTTATCTTATCTTCTGTTCGAAACATGGCTTAAAGCACAGCTCCCAAGGGGGATTTTTGGATTTTGAGGTAAGAGATGAATCTACTTAACCAGATTTTGATGGGATTTGGTGTCGCCCTGGAGCCTTTAAACCTTCTATTTTGTTTTCTCGGGGTTGTTACAGGGACATTGGTCGGGGTTTTACCCGGGCTTGGACCAACCGCTTCTATTTCCCTCCTCTTGCCCATCACTTTTCACCTGAGCCCCGTTACGGGTGTTATTATGTTGGCAGGGATCTACTATGGGGCGATGTATGGGGGATCAACCACTTCCATTTTAGTAAACATCCCAGGAGAGGCTGCCTCTGTCGTGACCTGTATCGATGGGTACCAGATGGCCCGACAGGGCCGGGCCGGGCCGGCGTTGGGAATGTGTGCCTTTGGAAGTTTTATCGCAGGGACATTCAGCATCATTGTTCTCATGTTAATCGCGCCACCTCTTGCTGAGGTAGCACTTAAATTTGGACCCCCTGAATATTTCTCCCTCATGGTTCTGGGCCTGACCTTACTTGCCTATCTTTCTTCCGGCCCCATGATTAAGGCACTGTTGATGGCAGGTGTTGGTCTTTTTCTGGGGACCATTGGAGTGGATACCCTGACCGGATCAACCCGATTTACCTTTGGCACGATTACACTCATGGATGGAGTGGGTCTTGTCCCAGTCGTGATGGGAATTTTTGGAATTGGTGAGGTATTAGAAAATTTGGAGGTGAAAATTACCCGAGAAGTTTATACAACAAAAGTTAAAAACTTACTCCCTTCGATTCAAGACTGGGCCGAGTCCAAGTGGGCATTAATAAGAGGGACGATCCTCGGGTTTTTCCTGGGAGTCCTTCCAGGGGGAGGGGCCCTGATCGCCTCTTTTGCCTCCTATGCACTTGAGAAGAAATGTTCTAAAACCCCCGAGAAATTTGGCACGGGCATGATTGCCGGGGTAGCAGGTCCGGAAGCTGCTAACAATTCAGCAACGGGCGGGGCCTTTGTTCCTCTTTTGACCCTTGGGATACCAGCCAATGCAGTCATGGCCGTGATGATGGGGGCATTGATGATTCATGGAATTCAACCTGGTCCAACATTAATTGATCAATACCCAGATTTGTTTTGGGGCGTAATAACCAGTATGTATATTGGAAATGCGATGCTCTTGATCTTAAATCTCCCACTGATTGGAATCTGGGTGCAGGTCTTACGGGTTCCCTATGGTATCCTTTTCCCTTTAATTATGCTCTTCTGCTTGATTGGGGCCTACACCATGAAAAACAATGTATCCGACATGTTTATCATGATTATCTTCGGAATCGTTGGCTATCTGATGAGAAAATATAAGTATGATGCCCCTCCCCTCGTGCTTGCCCTTGTTTTAGGCCCGATGATGGAAGAATCGGTTCGAAAATCACTTCTTATGTCAGGAGGAAGTCCATTCATCTTTTTCGAACATCCCATTTCAGCTATCATTCTTCTTATTGCGATCTTAATGCTCGTTTCATCCTTAATTCCAGGGTTAAAAAGGAAAAGGGAGAAAATTGAGAAAATTGTCTCTGAAGGCGAATCTTAACAAAATTGAATCCCCAATATCTCCTCCTTCAATCTTTAATACCTTTGGCGCAGTTTATGATGTTAATGAGAATCGGATATCTTACAATTTTTGGGTACGTTCGCAATGAGGTGGCAATTTAATGAAAATCTGGGTTCAAAGTGCGACTGCTATTGGTGTCCTTTTAGAAAAGGAGAATGCTTAAATCGAGATAAACTTTTATGAAGGAGGATGTAAATGTCGAACGCGGTCCCGGGGGAGTTTGTCAAAAATGAAGGGCCGGTTTTCGGAAAATCGGTAGATGGAGTGGGTCATAATGGTCCTTCAAGGCCTTCAGAAGTTGGACGAAGGCTGCCGGAAAAATGGGGTCAGGAAGTGGATGTGGTTGTATTGGGGGCAGGCCTGGCTGGACTATCTGCAGCGATTGAGGCGGCAGATGCCGGTGCGAAAGTGATTCTCCTTGAAAAGATGTCAAGTGTCACTTCCTCACATTCAACCCGGTGTGTGGGAAATGTAGCAGGTGCGGGGAGTAAAATGCAAGCCAAGGCAGGCATCATTGATTCCCCGAAACGGTGGCGTGAAGACATTATCAGCCTCGGCGAAACGAGATTGATGCCTCCTGAACTATTAAACATACTGACGGACAGCGGAGGGGCTCATATCGATTGGCTTCAGGAGATGGGAGTTCCTTTCGAATATATTTGTTTCAGGCCACCCGACTCAGTCCCCCGAGGTCACATTGTGGAAGGGGATGCGCAGCCGCTTGGTACTGTTCTCGAAGAAAGGGTGAAAGAAAGAGGGGTTGAGATACTCTTAGAGACTCGAGCTTTGAAACTGTATCAATGGGCAGACAATCGGATCGCTGGAGTGATGGCTGAGACCAAGAATGGTAAAATGATCACGGTGAAGGCTAAGAAGGGAGCGATCCTTTCTACAGGCGATTATTCTGCCTCCAAGGAGATCAAAGGAAAATTTACCCCCCTCCTTGAAAATGTTAATGCAGAAACAGCGGGTAACCCAGGAAATACCGGTGATGGTTTTACAATGGCGTGGGCCGTGGGAGCTGACTCCATCTGTCTGGATGAAGTTGGAGATCCAAAGGAATTATTTATGTTCCCTGACCAACCCAGGGGAACCGGAATCTCTGAATACCTGATTAAGGCCGGAGCCATCATCGTGAACAAGAACGGTCAAAGGTTCCAAAATGAAGATGCTTCCATCGGAGGCAAGATCATATATGGACAGCCTGATAAAGTCGCCTTTGTAGTATTCGACTCGAAGGCGGTAGCGACGGATGTTGTGCCGGAAGGTGCTCCTAAGGGGAGAGGCCCGTGGGTCTGTACCTGCCGGTACCTCGACGACTGGAGAAAATTTCCGGGTGCAGTGAAGGAGGCAAGCACGATTGAAGAATTGGCGAGAAAACTTGGAATCAACAGTGCTGGCTTATTAGAAACCGTTCATCAATACAACCGTTACGCAGATGCAGGGAAAGATTCGGATTTCGGGAGAATAAATCTGGGACCCGGAATCAGAAAGCCTCCATTTATTGGGCTAGGTCCTGGAAAACCCATGATGTACCGGTCCGAGGGCACTCTAATGGTGAATAATAAGCATCAGGTATTGGATGTGTTTGGTAATGTCATTCCAGGGTTATATGCAGCAGGCGATATGGGGAGATCGGGCAAAATCGTAGCGCATGGGACCCACACAGCATGGGCGTGTGTATCCGGACGTAGGAGTGGCAAATTTGCCGCCTTAGAGCCATCAAAGAGTTGAAGAATCCCTGATAAGAAATTAGTCTGTAAAAAATAGATACGGAATTTATGAAGGGTCTCAATTTTTGATATTGTTAAAAGGGAAATGCCTGCGAGGGGGAATTTATTCTTGGTCTTATTGAATCCAAATAGCATCAGAAGGAGGAAAACCAAATGAGGTTGGAAAACAAAGTTGCTATCGTGACGGGAGCTGGTGGAGGGATTGGCCAAGTCACTGCAATTCGCTTAGCTAAGGAGGGGGCGAATCTGGTAGTGAATGATATCTATCCGGATGCCTTGAACAAGGTGGCCTCTGAAATCAAGGGGATGGGTCGCAAAGCCATTGCCGTGAAGGCGGATGTGACCAATAGTAGAGAGGTCAAGCAGATGGTGAAAGCCGCACTGGATGAGTTTGAAAGGATAGATATATTAGCTAATGTTGCAGGCGGAGCTGCCCGGGGTGAAAAGCGAGGTTACTTCCATGAGGTGTCAGAGGAGGCATGGAACTCTGTGATCGATCTGAACCTGAAAGGGACACTCCTATGCTGTCATACGGTTATTGAACATATGATGAAGAATCGAAGTGGAAAGATTATCAATATTGGCTCTGTTGCCGGGATGATCGGTTCCTCCATGGCCATGGCTGATTATTCGGCGGCAAAAGCGGGGGTCATTGGATTCACGAAGGCATTGGCCAAGGAGTTAGGTCCTTACGGGATCAATGTTAATTGTGTTTCTCCAGGGCCCATTGGGACTCCTCATTTCTTTACGCTGGATCAAGGAACCGTAAAAAAGCTTGAAAGCTTCACCTACTTGAAGAGATTGGGGAAACCCGAGGAGATCGCGAATGTGGTTGTTTTTCTGGCATCTGATGAAGCCAGTTATGTAACAGGTCAGAATTATGCCGTTTGCGGAGGGCGGAGTTTAGGATGGTAAAAATGATCGCCAAAATTTTATGGAAGGAGGACCCTAATGAAAAAGTTAGAAAAATCCAAAGTCTTAGGCAGGAAAATTCGTCAAGACGATCCGGAAGATCTGGCAACCTCTACCTGGGCATTGGTCAGCGATGCCATTCGTGCGGGAAAGGTTGATGAGGCACTCACCTACCTTGATTATGGTTATAGTGAGGCCAAAATGATGCACGATAGTATGTGTTCATTTGTTGAGGATGTTTTCACTCACCTTGCTACTTTTGGTGAGGAGGAGATCTATAAGGTCTTGAGAAAGAGATATGAACCAGTCATACGGCGATGGTTATCCGATACACCAGGGGTGAAGGAGACGCTTGAAAGGGCTATTGAATTCCAAAGAGGTCACGGTGGACATACGACGGTCACGGAAGAACCGGACAGGTATGTGGTGAGGTGTGATCCCTGCGGAAGTGGCGGTCAAATGAGAAGAACGAAAAATGTGGGAATAGCAAAGAAGGCTTATCCCTGGACATGGGGCAAAAGCGGGGTACCTTATTACTGTACCCATTGCAGTGTGATGTGGGAGATTCTGCCCATTGAACTACGTGGGTATCCGATCAGAATTAATCTTATCGGTGATCATCCATCGGATCCATGTATCCACCTTTATTATAAGAAGCCCGAGTTCATTCCTGAAGAATATTTTAAAAGAGTCGGCCTATCGTCAAAGAAATAGGAGTCCATTGAATAAGGTTATATCATAAAAAAAACGATTCAAGGGAGCGGAAGAAAGAGATGGGAGCCGAAGATGTTTTCAGCTATGACATGCCGAGGCGACTGGTAGGTCGGGTGGCCATTATCACCGGCGGGGGGCACGGGATCGGGAAAGCCTGTGTATTGCGCCTTGCGAAAGAGGGGGCAAGGGTTGTGATCGCAGAACTCGATGGAACGGCTGCGTCAAAGGTAGCAACAAATCTGATGGAAGAGGGATACGATGCCCTGGCCGTACCCGCTGATGTTGCCGATGAAGCGAGCATGCAGAGGATGGTCAAACAGGCGATCGAAGCGTTTGGACGAGTCGATATCCTGGTCAACAACGCAGCAATGGTCATCACTGTGCCCATCTCCCGCCTCCCCTTCGACGAGATCGATCCGGACGAATGGGATCGGGTGATGCGGGTGAACTTAAAAGGAGTGTGGCTGGCAAGTCGGGCAGTGACCCCGCAAATGCGGAGGCAGAAATACGGCAAGATCATTAACATCGGGTCTGGGACGGCATTCATAGGACGTGCGGAGCGCATTCATTACGTCACGTCGAAAGCGGGTGTCGTTGGATTCACCCGCTCTCTTGCACGGGCCCTTGGAAAAGACGGTATTACAGTGAACTGTGTTGCCCCCGGGGGAACCCTGAGTGAAGAAAATCCAGATGAAGATACGATAAAGAGACGGGAGAGTGTTATTGCGATGCGAGCGATTTCACGCGTGGAGAAACCGGAAGATATCGTCGGTGCCATTGCCTTCTTTGCCTCTCCTGACAGTGACTTCATTACAGGTCAGACTCTTCTCGTGAACGGAGGAGACTTCATGCACTGAAAGGGATCGGGCTGAAGGATGCTTGCCTTAAGGGGAGAATATGGAGAGGGTTTCAGTCATGAGGTGCGAGAAATAAGAAGGGTTCTCAAAAAATTTTAAAATTTTGAGATAATTCATTAAACTTATTCCATTGAGGAGGAGGGAAGAATGCGACAGCTTACGCCTAATGTTTATATTAAGGAGGAATTGGGTGTTTTTCCGAAATTCCGGGGATGCGATTCGGGTTTTGTGACCACCTCAGAGGGAATCGTGATGATTGATTCTCCCATGCTCCCGACCGATGCAGTTCGATGGCGGGATGAGATCGCCAAAAGGGGGCAAGTGCGTTTTATTATCAGTACGCATCACCATCTCGATCACATCGCTGGGAACTTCTTTTTCTCCGGAAGCGTGATCTTCCATGAGGGATGCAGAGAGATCTATGCTTTACCGCTAACGCGGGAGTTGGATTCTGAAGTGCCTGGAGAGCCTCCAAAAGTGGTAACGCTTGACCCTGCAGAGAGTTATCGTCTTCGAGTGAAGGAGTTGGACCCGGAAGGTCTACCTTTATTGAAACAGTATCAACTCAGAACCCCGGAGATAACTTTTTCGGAGAGGCTGAGGGTTGATGTGGGCGACCATACCTTTGAACTGACTCATATGCCTGGTCATACAAAAGGCGATGTGTGTGTTTACATCCCTCAGGAAAAGGTTCTTTTCGCCGGGGACAATTTTACACATGGGGTTCAACCGAGTCTTTCACAATGCCTCCCGCTCGAGTGGATTGAGTCACTTCAAAAGATTGAGAAGATCGACTCAGATTTCATTGTCCCCGGTCATGGAAAAGTGAGTTCAAAGAAAGATGTTCAGGAATTCAGATCCTTCATCGAAAAATGTGTCGAGAGGGTCAGAGAGGCCATTCAAAAAGGAATGAGCAAGGAGGAAGCAGCCGATCGGATATCCTTCCTGGATTTATATATTCCAATCCATCCGGGCCCATGGCAACAGCGCATGAATGTTTTACGATTGTATGAAAAACAAAAAGAAAGGGAAATGGAGTAATTTCTCCCTTACCTTTTCCCTTAAAAAAGAGGAAGGGTGACGAGCTACCGGTAGAGACAGGGAGAACGACCAATTTCATGAAGATTGAAGTCAGGCTGTTTTCATTTCTTTGTAAATTATTAGGAAAAGATGGGAACCGGTACTCCTTTGATATGGATATCAAGGAGGGTACGACTTGTGCTGATCTCTTGTCCATTCTCAACATTCCTCAGAAATTACCTAAAGTCATTCTCATCAATGGAATGGTGAAGGATGAGAAATATCCACTGCAAGAAGGCGACGAGGTGAGCATCCTGCCCCCTGTCGAAGGAGGATAAGTTTTGATGGAAGTCGTTGTGATTGGAAATGGTGTGGCAGGAGAGGCTGCTTGCTCGGCAATCCGGTCAAGAACCAAGAAGGTAAAGATTACCCTGATTTCGGAGGACCGCTATCCCTTCTATTCTCCCTGCATCCTGGCCAAGTATATTTCAAAAGAGTTGAAGCGATCAGAGGTTTTTTTGAAAGGCTTCAGTGACTATGAAAAAGAGAGAATCAACCTCTTATTAAGTCATAAAGTTGAAAAGATCGATCCCCTCAGAAAATTGGTTTTTTTATCTGGCCAAGAAATCACCTATGATAAACTGATCCTGGCCACGGGCAGCCGTCCCATTGTTCCGGCCATAGAGGGAGTTCAGAAAAAGGGAGTAAGGGTGCTGAAGTCCATGAGGGATGCTGATCGTATTTTCAGGGCTCAAGGGATCAAGGCGATCGTCGTCGGCTCAGGTCCCATTGGTATTGAATTGGCGGTTGCCCTTCGAAAGAGGAACTGGGAGGTTTGCCTGATTGAGGCCTTGGATTGGATATTGCCAACCCAGCTTGATGAAAAGGGATCCTCCCTGGTGAGAACGATTCTTGAAAATCATGGAATTGAGGTTCTGACCGGTGAATGGGTTCTATCTATTGAGGGGAAGTCCCATGTGGATGGAGTGGTGAACAGCAGAGCAGGGAGCCGCGAGGCGGATATGGTTGTTTTGACGGTCGGGATGAAGCCATCTACCCAACTGGCGCGGCAGGCGGGAGTGGAGGTCGGTGAGTTGGACGGTATCCTGACGAATGAAGAAATGGAAACAAACATCAAGGATATCTATGCCTGCGGGGATTCTGTGGAAGGAAAAGATCCATTCACGTTGAAACCGAAACTAAGCCTGCTCTGGCCTCAAGCCGAAAGGCAGGGTACGGTGGCTGGGTATAACTGCATCGGGGAACATCGCTCCATCCGCTGGGTGCCCGATGTGATCAACTTAGATGTCTTTGGGACATTTGTAGGAGCGATGGGGCATCCTGCAAGCATGATCAACCATGGAAAGATAGAGATGGTCGAAGTCGTTGGAAAAGAAAAATACCATTGCTTCGTTCTATCTGACGGAAAATGGTTAGGCGGACAGTTTATTGGGGACCATGAAGGAATGGGGATCCTTCTGCCTTTCATGGGGAGGGATTACGAAGAGGTCTGCAAAAAGATTAGGGATGAAGAGGAAGCAACTCGATTCCCTTGGTATTATCCAACCAGAGATTTTTTCTAAAAGAAGGAGGAACCTCGATGAGCACACAATTCCATTATCTCTTTGAACCGATCAGAGTTGGATCTGTGACATTGAAGAATCGGATCGTGAGCACAGCGCATAGTACGCGTTTTGCAGAAGATGGAGTCGTGGGAGACCGATTCTGCGATTATCATGAGGCCAGGGCCAAAGGCGGAGTCGGTCTCATCATTACGGAGGCCCAACCCGTTCACCCATCGTCCATACCCAGGTTGGGCATGATCCATAACTGGGATGACCGGGTCATTCCTGGATTTAAAGATTTAGCCAAGGCCGTTCAGAAGCATGGGGCAAAGATCTTTGGTCAAATCAGTCACCATGGTCGTCAGATGAGTTCTACCGTTACCCAACAGTCAATCCTTGCTCCCTCTGCCCTCCCGTGTCCTCTAAAACGGGAAGTTCCCAAAGAGATGGAGATCGAAGAGATCAAGGAGATTGTTGAACATTTTGGGAAGGCAGCGGGGAGATTAAGGGAGGGGGGATTTGACGGAGTGGAGGTGATGATCGGACACGGCTACCTGTTGAATGAATTCTTATCCCCGGCGATGAACAAGAGAGAGGATGAATACGGAGGAAGCCTCGAAAACAGGCTCAGAATCATTTTTGAAATCCTTCAATCCGTCCGGAAGAATGTGGGGGATAACTTCACCTGTGGTGTGAGAATGAGTGGTGATGAATTCATTAAAGAAGGACTCACTCTTGAAGAGATGAAGGAGGTGGCACGCCTGCTCGAGGGAACGGGGCAGGTGAATTATCTCAATGTGAGTGCCGGGAATTATGCTGTTCCACATTTTATTGTCCCACCCTGGTATGTGCCTCCAGGTGCCTTTGTCTATCTCTCGGCAGGGATCAAGGAAGAGGTGAATCTTCCTGTGGGCTGTGTAGGGAGAATCACTGACCCTCTTTTAGCAGAAAAGATTCTTGAATCCCATCAGGCAGACTTAGTCGGGATGTGTAGAGCACTGATCGCTGATCCCGAACTTCCTAAAAAGGCTCTAGAAGGAAGATTAGAGGATATCCGGCCATGCATCGGCTGCCGGCAGATGTGCTCCGGTGTCGGCACAGCAACCACCCTATTTTTAGGATGCACGGTCAATCCCATTGTGGGATATGAGAGGGAAAAAGAAATACTAAGTGTTCCAGAGAAAAAGAAAAAGGTTTTTGTCATCGGGGGAGGGCCTGCTGGACTTGAGGCCAGCAGGATTGCTGCATCCAGAGGCCATCAAGTGATCCTCTTTGAACGAAACAAGGAGTTAGGGGGTCAGGTGGAGCTATTTACCCGTGATCCAATGCGAGCTGAGTTCGGAGGGCTAATCCGATTTCTTATAAAGCAGAATGATAAGCTGGGGGTAGAGGTGAGGCTTGGAAAGGAGGTAACTCCTGAAATCGTGATAGAGGAGAAACCCGATGCAGTCGTTTTAGCAACTGGATCGACTCCTTGGAGGCCGCCTATTCCAGGGATAGAAGGAGAAAGGGTTCTTGACTCCTGGCAAGTTCTGAAGAAGGAGAAGGAGGTGGGGACAAATGTCCTCATTATTGCGGGCAGGGAGGGACATCAGGCACCTGTGAGTCTGGCAGAGTTTTTAGTTGATCAGGGCAAGAAGGTACAGGTGTTGAGTGAACTTTCTGTAATCGGAGGGGATATCGAGACGAATACCTTCCGAATGCTCTATCAGAGACTCTTCGAGAAAGGGGTGACTCTACGTCCGTTTACAGGGGTAAAGGAGATTAGGGACCGAAAAGTCATCGTCTATAACGTTTACACCAAACATGAGGAAGAGATCGACAGGATGGATACGATCGTTATTGCGGCAGGAAATAGAAGCAACAATCAAATATATAACGGACTAAAAGGTAAGGTCAAAGAGCTTTATTCCATCGGCGATTGTGTCTCGCCTCGCAAGGTAAATGATGCGATATTTGAAGGAAGCCGGATAGGAGGGCTCATTTAATAAGATGGAAGGAAGGGACTTATGGATCGTTATTGAGCATAAAGACGGCGAGCTTCTCGATATTTCAAAAGAGTTATGCAGCCAGGGGAGGAGGATGAAAAGATCCTCTTCAGGGCTGGTTGCAATTCTTGTGGGAAAGGAGATAAGAGGATTAGCTGACCGCTTGGGTCAATATGGGGTTGAGAAGGTTTATCTGGTTGAAGGGGAAGAGTGGGAACGATTTAACCCTGAGGCTCTTATTGATCTTCTTTCGAGGATCATCCTTGAAAAATGTCCTTCTGCAGTGCTTTTCGGTTCGACCTCCTTCGGAAATGCTTTGGCTCCAAGGCTTGCCATTCGTCAACAGGGGACTCTGGTGACCGATTGTATTGATCTGAAAAAACAGGGAGAGGGTTGGGTCGCGTTGAAGCCTGTCCATGAGGGGAAACTCAATTTGATGATCGTGCCTGCCTCGGCACGCTTGCCGTTTTTCACGCTACAACCAGGGGTCTTTGAAATTGAAGAGATAGCCCCTACTCAACCCATAGAGATTGAGCAGATCCACCATGAAACTTCGTTGGAGAAGATCTGCACAAAGATAGTTGGGTTTATCAAGGCTGATCCGAAGAGTGCCTACCTGGAAGAAGCAGAGCTGGTGGTGGCAGGGGGAAAGGGTCTCAGGGACGAAAAAGGGTTCGGATATCTTGAGGAATTGGCAGATTTATTAGGGGCGACTGTAGCGGGGTCTCGCGTTGCCGTTGATTTTGGATGGGTTCCTTATGATCGTCAAATCGGATTAACCGGAAAGAAAGTGACGCCCAGGCTGCTCTTTGCCATAGGGATTTCGGGTGCCTTTGAATTCACGATGGGAATCAAGGATTCGAAATTCATTGTGGCGATCAACAAAGATCCCAATGCACCCATCTTCAAGGTGGCGGACATAGGAATGATCGGTGATCTCCATGAGATCCTGCCAAGGCTAAATGAAACCCTGCGATACATAAAGGAGTAAGGATGGAAGGTCGGGAGGCTTTTTGGAATATCAGTGGGGCAGGGTGGATGTACCTCCTCACACTCATGGCTCTGCTGTTCTTCTTCTATGGGATTCACAAGCATTTAAACTTTTGGAGAAAAGGGGACAGGGTGAAGGACCATCACCCATTTCTGCTCAGGCTAAGGTTTTTTCTCTCTCAAGCTTTTTTACAGAGAAGGATTTTTAGAAAACCTTATAACGGGGTGATGCATCTCTTCATTTTTTGGGGGTGCCTTGTTCTCTTTTTAGGTACACTCCTCCTGGCCATTCAGAATGACCTCTTGGGCCCTATTTTTGGTCTTTCTTTTCTTCATGGCAATTTCTACATGATCTATTCTTTCGCCCTCGATCTTTTTGGCCTTTTGGCTCTCGTCGGTACGGGGATGGCCTTGATTCGGAGATACTTTTTAAAGAAAGACCTGAGAACAAAACACTGGTCAGACAGCCTTGCCCTCTGGCTGCTTTTCTTTATATTAGTGACAGGTTTCGCAATGGAATGGATACGAATTGGGGTGGCAGAGGTGGCTGCTGAACGGTCGTACCCCCTTGTTTCACAAATACCAGGCCTGTTCCAGGGAGTTTCTCATCCTGAAATGCTTAAAGGTCTTCATAGGATCTTTTGGTGGGGGCATCTCTTTTTGGCTCTTGTCCTCATCGCCATGATTCCCTACACAAAATTATTTCACATGCTTTCAACTTCCTTTCTAACGCTTTCAAGAGTTCCAGAGTCGAAAGGTGCCCTCACTCCGGTCTTTTTAGAGCCGCTCCAAATCAAGGGTGATCGGTTGACCCATCTTTCCCGCCACCAGTTGGTCGGTCTGGATGCCTGTACTCAATGTCAGCGGTGCGAAGAAACCTGTCCGGTAACGATGACAAATGAAAGGTTCTCTCCATTGAAGATCCTTCAGGAGTTGAGAAGAGGTCTCTATGGTTCAAAAAACAATTTGAATTTATTGAAAGAGACGGAATCACTGGAAAGGGTTTGGGAGTGCCTTACCTGTCGGTATTGCGAAGAGCAATGCCCCGTTTCCTTGGAGATCATAGATAAGGTTATAGAAGTAAGACGGCACCGAGTCATGGAGGTTGCTCACTTCCCTGCTGAAATCAAATCGGTCTTCAGGACCTTGGAGACGTTTGACGATCCATGGGCCATGGGACAATCCTTTCGTGAAGATTGGATCCGGGGGGAGAAGTCCAAGAAACATTTGCGGAATGGAAATGGATTTTTGGTCTGGGTAGGATGCCAATCCGCTTTTCACGAACGGAACAAAAGGACAGCTTCCTCATTTACAAAACTTCTTGACGCATTGGATATCGATTATTTTCTACTGGGGAAGGGGGAGGTCTGCTGCGGCGATCTGGCAAGAAGAACGGGAAATGAATACCTTTCCCGAAACCTCATTTTGAAAAACATCGAAACCTTTCATCAATATGGTGTCCAAAAAATTATAACCCTCTGTCCTCATTGTTTCCATGTGATCAAGGAGGAATACCCTCATTGGGGTGGAAGGTTTGAGGTCATGCCCCATTCAGAGTTCATCGCAGGCCTCATCACAGAGGGAACGCTGTCTGTTCCAGATCGCTTGGATCGTCTCGTGACTTATCATGATTCGTGTTATCTGGGAAGATATCATGGTCAATTTGATCCTCCCCGGGCCATCTTAAAACAGATCTTGAAGGGTGACCTTATTGAGATGGATAAAAACAGATCAGATAGCCTTTGTTGCGGAGCAGGGGGGGGGAGTTTTTGGCTGAGGGGGAATTCCGGAGAAAAGATTAACAGGGGACGTCTGGAGGAAATCAAGGCCAAGAGGGCTCAAGTGATCTGTACGAGTTGTCCCTATTGTCTGGTAATGTTTGAAGAGGCAATCCGAAATACAGGAAACACAGATCTTGCTGTGATGGATTTAGTGGAGTTCATCAACCTTCCGGAGTAGGCTCAGAAATGGAAAAAGAAACTTTCAGGATGGTGGTCTGTCTAAAGGTCATCCATGAACTCTGCTCAGAGAGAGGGTTTGATCCATTGAAGAGGACCATCGACCCAGAATACCTGATCAGGAGGATCAATCCCTCTGATGAATATTCTATGGAGATGGCACTTCTCCTTAAAGAGGAGAAGCAAAAGAGTGGGGGGCGAGCCGAAATCGTTGCCCTTTCTATTGCTCAGGCTGAGGATGAGGGCCTATTAAAGCGGTGTCTTGCCATGGGGGCGGATCGAGCTTTCCGGATCTGGGACGAAGGAATCGAAACCCTCGGCGGGATGGCATTCGCTTACTTACTCTCGGCAGGCATTCGGCGGATCGGAGGAAATCTCGTCTTTTGTGGGCAGAAGGCTATAGATAGGAATGGAAACGAAGTGGGAGGCTATCTGGCTGAATTTCTCCAGTTCCCCCAAATATCTGGAGTCACTGCCATCGACATTTCTGAAAAGGAGAATGGGTTTGTCTGTCGAAGAAAGGTCGAAAGGCTTGGTTGGGATTTGGTAGAGACATCCACTCCAGTCGTTTTAACGGTCGAGAGGGGAGAGAATGAACCACGCTATCCCAATGTATATTCCATTCTCAACTGGCTTGGAAAAGAGATCGAAATTCTTGATCGGGCATCCATTGGAGTTGAGGCGAATCAGCTCGAGGAATGGAATTCCGTTGTTCGGATTAAAGAATGGAGCCGGCCCAAACCCAAGAAGGTGTTTACGCCCAAGAGCAATCTTCCTCCCGAAGAAAGGATACGACTGGCGATGACAGGAGGAATGGACAAGAAAAAGACCATATTTTTGCAAGGAGAGACGAAAGGGATGGTATCCCAAATGGTCGATCTGCTGGTTAAGCAGAAGTTCATTAAAGAAGGCGGGAAAACATAGATGGAACAAAGATATGAAAAAAAATTTTTTACGAGTTGGGGAGAGGAGATCAAACCTCATTATACGGAAGAAGATCTTAGGGTTTTTGAATTTGACCCACATCGGGATTTAGGGGCACCCGGCGAATACCCTTACACTCGAGGGATCGATTCGGAGATGTATCGGAAAGACCTCTGGGTCATGGGCCAATATGCGGGATTTGGTACGGCTGAGGAAGCCAACCAACGCTACAAATTTTTATTGAGCCAGGGTGCAAGCGGTTTCTCTCTCGCCCTGGATCTCCCCACTCAATTGGGGTACGATTCCGATCACCCATTGAGCCAAGGGGAGGTTGGTAAGATTGGCGTCGCTATCGATTCGCTCCATGACATGGAATTGATTTTTGAAGGAATTCGTTTGGATCAGGTGAAGCATATTCGCACTACGGCCAATGCTATCGGTCCCATCGCTTTGGCAATGTTTATTGCCTTAAGTGAGAAACAAGGAGTAGACCCTGGTAAAACTCAGATTATTATCCAGAATGATGTTTTAAAAGAGTATGTCGCCCGGGGCACCCAAATCTTTCCGCCTCAGCCATCGCTCGAATTAGCTGCCGATGCCATTGAATACTCCGTAAAGCACTTTCCCAGTTGGCAACCCTTGATGGTCTGTGGTTATCACTATCGAGATGCAGGAGCAAACGCCGCACAAGAGGTTGCTTTCACTTTTGCCAATACCATTGCTTATATCGAGGCTGTTTTGAGAAGGGGATTGGAGATTGATGAGATTGCCTCTAAGATACGGGTTCACTTCGGGGCTCATATGGACCTTTTTGAAGAAGTCGCCAAATTGAGGGCTGCTCGAAGAATGTGGGCACGGATGATGAAAGGATACGGTGCAAAAGACGAGAAATCTCTCTTCTTCCGGCATCACAGTGGGACCATTGGGGGAACCCTCATTGCTCAACAGCCATTGACAAACTTAGTCAGAGTAACCATTGAAGCGCTTTCAGCGATTTTGGGGGGAAGTCAATCTTTGAGAACTTCTTCTTACGATGAGGCCCACGCTATTCCTACCGAGGAGGCCGAAAGGTTGGCGATTCGAACACAACAGATCATTGCCTATGAAAGCGGAATCACAAAAACAGTCGATCCCCTTGCGGGTTCCTATTTTGTTGAAACCTTAACTCACATGATTGAGGTGAAGACGAAAGAATATCTTGAGAAGATCGATCAAATGGGAGGAGCGGTAGCCGCCATTGAGAATGGATTTATTGATAGGGAGATTTCAGAAAATGCTTACCTTACTCAAAAGGAGATCGAGAAGGGGGAACGGATCATTGTAGGTCTGAATCGTTTTAAAGGGGACGAAAAGATCAAGATCAAAACATTTAAAGGAAAGGTCTCGACAGAAAAAAGACAGAT
>Ga0068714_10002481_pt1 | contig 23734 bp, 19 predicted proteins | sample MTBNYHSulfiMetaG_FD_62988 | JGI IMG/M metagenome (GOLD analysis project Ga0068714, IMG submission 62988) | Enrichment culture microbial communities from rom New York Harbor, USA that are MTBE-degrading - MTBE-NYH (New York Harbor Sulfidogenic)... | ecosystem: Environmental > Aquatic > Marine >... | reverse complement strand
GGCGGGAGCGCGACGTGGCCGGTGACGCAGCTCTCGGCGGCCGGACCCTCGACGGTGCCCGCCTCGCTCAGCGCCGCGGAAGCGGCGCCCGCGCCTTCGCCGCGGGCCCCCTCAGGAGCGCCGGCGGCTCCGGCAGCAGCGCCGGCCGCTCCACCGGCAGCTCCGGCGGCGGCGGCCGTGGTCGAGGCCTCCGACCCAGCGGGCGTAACGGTGCCCGAAGCTTCTGCCCGCACGCGGGGCGTCAGCGTCACCGCGGCATGCCCGGTGACCGGCGCCGGGATCAGCAAGGTCTCGAGCGACTCGGCGATCGTGTCGCGCACGGCCTCGAGGAAGGCGGTGTCGAGCGGCTCGCGCCCGCCGTCGACCGCGCTCAGGTGCTTGAACATCGCCGAGGCGAGCGCGAAGAGCTCGCCCAGCGCCCCGGCCGTGTTGAGGTCGTCGTCCATGTGGGCGGCGAAGGCCTCGCGCGCGCGCGCGACCTCTTCGCCGTGACGCTCGACCTCGCCGCGCGCCGCAGCCTTCTCGGCCGTCCGGAGTCGGAAGGCGGCCGTCTCGAGCGCCTCGGCCAGCCGCTGATAGGCAGCCTTGGCCTCGTCCAGCTTCTCGAGCGAGAACTCGAGGGGGCTCCGATAGTGCGTGGTCAGGAAGTACATGAGCAGCACGGCCGGCCCGTAGCGGTCGAGCACCTCGCGCAGCAGGAAGATGTTGCCCACCGACTTGGCCATCTTCTCGCCCTCGGAGCGGATCATGCCGTTGTGCATCCAGACGCGCGCGAAGGGGAGGCCCGCCGCCTCGCTCTGGGCGATCTCGTTCTCGTGGTGCGGGAAGATCAGGTCGCGGCCGCCGCCGTGCACGTCGAATCCGGCGCCGAGGTAGCGCAAGCCCATCGCCGAGCACTCGATGTGCCAGCCGGGGCGGCCCATCCCCCACGGGCTCTCCCAAGCCGGCTCGCCGGGCTTGGCCGCCTTCCAGATCGCGAAGTCGAGGGGGTCCTCCTTGCCCGGCTCGGCGTCGACGCGGGAGCCCTCCTCGAGCTCCTCGACGCGCTGCCGCGAGAGCTTGCCGTACTCGGGGAAGCTGCGCACGCGGAAGTAGACGCTGCCCTCGGCCTCGTAGGCGTGGCCCGACGAGACGAGCTGACGGCAGAGGTCGACGATCTCGGGGATGGTCTCGGTGGCACGCGGCTCCAGGTCGGGCCGCAGGGCGTCGCCAAGGCGGCCCATGTCGTCGTGGTAGGCCTGCGTGTACTCCTCGGCCACCTCGGCCGAGGTGCGCCCCTCCGCCTGGGCCTTGGCGATGATCTTGTCGTCGACGTCGGTGATGTTCTCGACCAGGGTCGCGGCGTAGCCGCGGTGACGCAGCCACGAGCGCAGCACGGCGAAGGTGACGTAGGGCCGCGCGTTGCCGACGTGCACCAGGTTGTAGACCGTGGGGCCGCAGCAGTAGACACCGACTTTGCCCTCCTCGCGGGGGACGAACTCCTCCTTCTGGCGCGAGAGCGAGTTGTACAGTCGGATCATGGTCGGGCTCCCTTGGCGGAGGATGACGGGTCTGATGTGGATGGCGAGTCGGCGGCGAACGGCGAGTCGGAGCCCGCCGGCGAGCCGGCGGCGGCTTCACGGCCGGAGGACGTTGCGGCGCCTGCCGGACGTGGCGGGCCGGGCGAGAGCGCCGCGGCCGCCCGCTCGAGCGCCTCGCGGAGGCGGGCGAGCGCCGTCGGGCGGTCGAGGGCGGCGAGCACGTAGTGCAGCTCGGGGCCGTGCTCGCGCCCGGTCAGGGCGACGCGCAGGGGCATGAGCAGGCGCTTGGCCGACAGTCCGTGGGCGGCGCCCCACTCGCGGTAGGCGGCGAGGAGGGCGCGGGCGGCGGCGGGGTCGAGCCACTCGACCGCCGCCGCCCGCGCCTCCGCGAGGTGTTCGAGCTGCACGCAGGCGCCGGCGACGAGCGCGAGCGCAGCCTCATCGAGCTGCGGCGGCTCGAGCACGGCGGCCGCGAAGGCCGGCGCTTCGCCGTAGGCGGAGAGCGACGGCTGTGCAGCGGCCGCCAGCGCCGCCGCCGCCTGCGGCGGCGTGCCCCCGGGCAAGCGGGTCGCGAAGCGCCGTGCGTGCTCCTCGGGGTCGAGTCGCATGACGTGCTCGTGTGCGAGCCAGTCGAGCTTGCCGCGGTCGAACGCGGCGGCACTCGGCGACAGGCGCTCGAGCTCGAACTCGGCCACCAGACGCTCGCGGTCGAGCAGCTCATCCTCGCCGTGGGACCACGAGAGCAGGGCCAGGTAGTTGACGAGCGCCTGCGGCAGGTAGCCGAGCTCGCGGAACTCGCCGACCGACGTCGCCCCGTGCCGCTTCGACAGTTTGCCGCCCTCGGGGTCGAGGATCATGCCGTGGTGCGCGTAGCGCGGCGCGGGCGCACCGAGTGCGCGCAGCAGCAGCAGCTGGCGCGCCGTGTTGGTGAGGTGGTCGTCGCCGCGGATCACGTGGGTGATGCCCATGGCGGCGTCGTCGACCGCGGTGGCGAAGTTGTAGCCGGCGACACCGTCGGAGCGCAGGATGATGAAGTCGCCGAGCGCGCCCGCGCCGACGGTGACGACGCCGCGCAGGGCGTCGTCGACGGACACCTCGGCGCCCGGCACGCCGAAGCGCACGGCCGCCGGCTCGCCGCCGGCGAGCCGGCGGCCGGCCTCTTCGTGCGACAGCGCCGCACAGCGACGGTCGTAGCGCGGCGTGACGCCGGCGGCGCGCTGCTCGGCACGCAGCGCCTCGAGGCGCTCCTCAGTGCAGAAGCAGTGGTAGGCGTGCCCGGAGGCGAGCAGGGCGGCCGCGGCCGTGCGGTACCGCTCGAGGCGCTCGCTCTGCCGGTAGGGCCCGACGGGGCCTCCGGTGTCGGGCCCTTCGTCCCAGTCGAGCCCGAGCCAGCGCAGGTCCTCGAGGATCGACTCCTCGTGCCGCGCCTCGGAGCGCGCCACGTCGGTGTCGTCGATGCGCAGCACGACGACGCCGCCCGCGTGGCGCGCGAACAGCCAGTTGAACAGGGCGGTGCGGGCCGAGCCGATGTGCAGCCCCCCCGTGGGGCTCGGTGCGAAGCGTACTCTTACCGTCGAGTCGAGCTTGATGGTTCTCTCCGCGGTCGCGGGTTTCTCCTGCAAACCGGCATCCAGTCTATCACCCGGCCGCGCAGTCCCGGGCGCCGCCGGATCCGCTGCCCGCGACCGGCGCCGGAGCGGCGAGACCCGGTCTGCCGGCGCCCTGATAGACTCGCCTTCCCCGCGCGACGAGTTCGCCGGGGCGATCAGGGGACGACAGGAGCCGCGATGCCGCACGACCAGGAGACCACTCCCTACCTCGACGCCGTCCTCGCCTACCGGCGTCGCGGGTTCACGCCCTTTCACACGCCGGGCCACAAGCTGGGTCGCGGCGCCCCCGGGAAGCTGCGCGACCTGGTCGGCGCTGCCTGCCTGCAGGTCGACCTCGCGATGGCGGGCGCCGTCGAGGACACACGCGAGTCGACCGGCCTGATCCACCTCGCCGAGGAGTACGCCGCCGAAGCCTGGGGCGCCGACCGCTCACACTTCCTCGTCAACGGCTCGACCAGCGGCGTGCACGCCCTGGCCTTGACCCTCGCCGGGCCGGGCGAGACCGTCATCGTCCCGCGCAACGCGCACAAGTCGCTGCTCGCCGCGCTCATCTACTCGGGCGCGATGCCGCGCTACATCGAGCCCGAGGTCGACCCCGCCTGGGGCATCCCTCTCAACGTGACCGTCGCCCAGGTCGCCGCCACCGTACGCGAGCACCCCGAGGCCAAGGCCGTGTTCGTCACGTCGCCGACCTACAACGGGCTCGCCGCCGACCTGCCGGGCATCGCCGCGACCGTCCACGCCGCCGGCCTGCCGTTCATCGTCGATCAGGCCTGGGGCCCGCACCTGCGCTTCTGCCCCGAGCTGCCCGTGGACGCCATGACGGCGGGCGCCGACGCCGGCGTCGTCAGCACGCACAAGCTCATCAGCGGCCTCACGCAGTCGGCCGTGCTTCTCGCGCGCGGCGAGCGACTCAACCTGCGCCGCCTCGAGAGCATGGTGAAGATGACCCAGAGCACCAGCCCGCAGGCACTCATCTACGCCTCGATCGACGCCGCGCGGCAGCAGATGGCGCTGCACGGCGCCGAGCTCTGGCGCGGGGCGATCGCCTGTGCGGAGTGGGCGCGCGGGGAGACCGCCGACATTCCCGGTCTCCGCTGTCTCGGGCGCGAAGTGCTCGCGGCCGAGGGGGTGGCCGAGTTCGACCCGACGCGGCTGACGATCTCGGCCCTCGACCTCGGCCTCAGCGGCTTCGAGCTCGAGACGGCGCTGCGCGACCCGCACGCCGTCGCCGTCGAGGCAGCCGACCCGCTGGCGATCATCCTCAACGTCACGTTCGGCGACTCGATGGACGACATGCGTGTGCTCGTGGAGGCGCTGCGCGCCATCGCCGCACGGGCCGAGGGCGGCGGGGGGCGTGAGGCGGCGGCGCAGTGGCTGCGCCTGCGGCCGCCGTCATTCACCCGCCAGGTCCTCTCACCGCGCGACGCCTTCTTCGCGCCCTCGGCCGCGCTGCCGCTCGCGGAGTGCGCCGGCCGAGTCAGCGCCGAGATCGTCACCCCCTACCCGCCCGGCATCCCCGTGCTCGGCCCGGGTGAAGAGATCACGGTCGAGACCGTCGGTTACCTGGAGCGCGCCGGGGCCGTGCACCTGAAGGTGCACGGCCCCGAGGACCTGAGCCTGAGGACGCTGCGGGTGGTGGCCTGACGGCCGCGGGCCGGCGCTTCCTTCGTACCTGAAGACCTCGTCGTGGCCTGAAGATCGCGAGCCAAGGCGTCGCGGCCTGACGACAGCGCAGCCGCGGGCGCCGCTCAGACGGGCTTCTTAATCCCCAGTGAGGTCGCCGTGAACAGCGGGTCGAAGGTCAGGCCGGCAGCCTCGATCTGCTCGCGGCCGCCCTCCTCGCGGTCGACGACGCAGAGCAGCGCGGCGACCTCGAGGCCGGCCTCGCGAAGCTTGTCGGCAGCCTGCAGCGCGGCGCCGCCGGAGGTGACGACGTCCTCGACCATGACCACGCGCTGCCCGGCTTCTGCGCGACCCTCCATCGCCTTGTCGGTGCCGTAGCCCTTGGCGCCCTTGCGCACGATGACGAACGGCGTCCCCGACTCGAGGGCGAGCGCCGTGACCAGGGCGACGGCGCCGAGCTCGGGGCCGGCGAGCAGGTCGAACGGCCGGTAGGCCGGGAGCTTCTCAGCGAGCCCCTTCGCGAGGTCGCGCAGCAGGTCGGGCTGCGTCTCGAAGAGGTACTTGTCGAGGTAGAAACGGCTGCGGCGCCCGGAGCGCAGGACGAAGTCGCCCTCCAGGTAGCTCGCCGCCAGCAGGCGCTGGCCGAGGTCGTCCACGTGCGTGCCTCCTCCGTCTTCCGGTCGTCCGGCCGGCCCGCATGGGCCGGTCTCACCGCTCTGGCCGGCCCGCATGGGCCGCTCTCACCGTCAAAGCCGGCCCGGAAGGACCGGTCTCACCGCTCGAGCCGGCCCACGAGACGAACCGGCTTCGCGACTCTCATCAGCGCGACGCTCAGGTGCCGCCGATCGCCATCCCCTCCGGCGCGACGCTCAGGTGCCGCCGATCGCCATCCCCTCGATGACGAGCGAGGGCGTCAGGATGCTCCCGCCCGGCACCCAGCGGGCGTCGTCCCCGGTCGCGACCACCCCGCGTAGCATGCCAAGCAGGTCGCCGGCCAGCGTCACCTCGCGGACCGGGGTCGTCAGGCGCCCGCTCTCGATGAGGACGCCGCTGATGCCCACCGAGAACTCGCCGGAGACCGGGTTGGCGCCCGAGTGCACGCCGACCGCGTCGGTCACGAGGACACCGCGCTCGATGCCGGCGACGATCTCGTCGACGGGCGTCGCCGTGCCCTCGACGAGCAGGTTCGTCGGGTGCACGCCGGGCAGCGCCTGGTATGAGCCGCGCAGCCCGTTGCCGGTCGAGGCGCGACCCGCCTTGCGGGCGGTGTAGGTGTCGTAGAGGAAGCCCTGGAGGACACCGGCGGCGACCAGCGGCGTGCGCCGGCTCGGCGTGCCCTCGCCGTCGAAGGGGGCGCTGTCGAGGCCGTCGGGGTGGCGGCCGTCGTCGGTCAGCGAGAAGCTCGGCGCGGCGACGGTCTGCCCCTCGCGCCCGGCGAAGAGCGAGCGGCCCTTCTGCACGGCGTCGGCGGTCAGCGCCGAGCTGAGCACGCCGATGACGCTGGCGGCGACGAAGGGGTCGAGCACGACGGTCGCCTTCATCGAAGGGCACTTGCGGGCGCCGAGCAGGCGGCACGCCCGTGCCGCGGCCTCGGCGCCGCACGCCTCGGCATCGAGGTCGGGCAGGGCCCTGCCGACGGTGAAAGAGATGCCGGTCTCTACCTGCCCCTTCTCCTCGGCGAGCACGTACGCGAACCCGTAACACTGACTCGCCCGGTAGCTGCCCCGCACCCCGGTCGTGCTGGCGAGGAAGACCTCGCCCTCGCCGTCGGCGTAGATCGTGTCCTCGACCGTCTTGACGCGCGGGTCGGCGGCACGAGCGGCGGCCTCGACGGCGAGCGCGAGCTCCACGCGCGCGTCGTCACTCACGCCCTCGACGCGCGCGTCGTACGGGTCGACGTCGGCCGGGGCGCCGCCGGGCTCGGGGAGGGCGACGAACTCGTCGCGGTCGCTGACGGCGGCGTGCTCGAAGGCGCGCCGCACGACGATGTCGACGCCCTCGGGCGAGAGCTCGGAGGTGTAGGCGTAGCCCGCCGCCCCGGCACGTACGACGCGCACGCCGAGCCCGGTGCGGCGAGCCGCAGTGAGCTGCTCGACCTCGCCGCCGTAGACCTTCACCCGGCGCGAGGTGGAGCGCTCGCCGTAGACCTCGACGTCGGCGCCCCCGAGCGCACCGGCGCGCTCGAGAGCGGTGTCCAGAAGCTCGAACATCAGCCCGTCCCCCCGACCGTCATCTCGGCGATGCGCAGCGTCGCCTGCCCTGTGCCCACCGGGACGCCCTGCCCGTCCTTGCCGCAGATGCCGGACTTGACCTCGTAGTCGGAGGCGATCATGTCGATCTTCATGAGGATGTCGATGCCGTTGCCGACCAGGGTGGCGCCGCGCAAGGGAGTCGTGATGCGGCCGTCCTCGATCAGGTAGCCCTCGGCGACGCCGAAGACGAAGTTGCCGCTCGCCGGCTCGACCTGCCCGCCGGCGAGACTCTTGGCGTAGAACCCGCGCGGCGTCGCGGCGACGATCGCCTCGGGCGTCGCGTCGCCGGGCGCGATGTACGTGGTGGTCATACGCGGGATCGGCACGTGGCGGAAGGACTGCCGGCGCCCGTTGCCGGTCGGCTGCGCGCCGGCCTGCCGGGCGCGGAGGCGGTCGTAGAGGTAGCCGGTGAGGCGGCCGCCCTCGATGACCTGCGTCTTCTGCGTCGGGACGCCCTCGTCGTCGTAGGCGGCGGACCCCCAGCCGTTGACCACGGCGCCGTCGTCGTAGGCGTCGACGATGGGGGCGGCGATCGTTTCGCCGAGACGCCCGGCGTAGACGCTCGCGTCCTTGGCCACGGCGTCGGCTTCGAGCCCGTGGCCGCAGGCCTCGTGGAACAGCGTGCCGCCGAAGCCGTTGGCGAGCACGACCGGCATGAGGCCGACCGGGGCCGGCTTCGAGTCGAGCATGACCAGCGCCTTGCCGGCCGCCTCGCGGGCGACGCCGAGCACGGCCGCCTGCCCGAGCAACTCGAAACCGCAGCTGCCGCCCAGCGTCTCGTGGCCCGTCTGGATGACCTCGCCGCGACGGGCCACGCACTGCACGCTGACGCGCGTGCGCGTGCGGTCGTCGCGCACGACCTCGCCCAGCGAGTTCGCGATGAGGACCCGCTGGCGCGCGTCCGCGTAGGCGGCGATGACCTGGGCGATCTCACCGCCCGCGGCCCGCGCCTCGTCGTCGGCGGCGCGCAGAAGGTCGGCCTTGCGCCGCACGTCGACCGTCTCCGGCGGCACGACGACGGGGTGCGCGCCGGGGCGCGACTGTGCCGAGCCGAGCTGCACGACCGTCGCGCCGACGCCGTGGCCGCCGCGCAGCGCGGCGGCCACGGCGTCGGCGGCAGCCGTCAGGCCGGCCTCGTCGACCTCGTCGCTGTACGCGTAGAAGGTGCGCTCGCCGTCGAGCAGCCGCACGGCGGCGCCGAAGTCGCGGCCGCCGCTGGTCTGCTCAAGCCGGCGGTCCTCGAGGCGCAGGGTCAGCCCGTCGCGCTCCTCGACGTAGACCTCGGCGAACTCGCCGCCGTGCGCGAGCGCGCGCTCGAGAGCGGCGGCGGCGAGACCGAGGTCGAAGTCGTTCACACCCACTGCATCGCTCCTTCAGTCGAAGCCGGCGGCGGCGTCACGCGCGCGCTGCCGGCGCGGGGCCCGCCGCGATCGCGACCGGCCACACGAGGCCTCGCAGCACGGGCGCGCCCGGAGGCACAGGCCCCGCGCCGCCGGAGTCGTGACCGACGAGACGGGCTCGTGCGGCGCCGGCGCGGCCGGAGGCACCGGCCCCGGCGCCCGCGGTCGCGCGGTACGCTATCACAGGCGTGACGGCACCCGTCCGCCACCGGCGCACCCTCTCAGGCGTGCACGGTGCAGACGAGCCGGCAGCGGTCGTCGCCGAGACTCAGGCGCCCGCCCTCGTCGGCGCAGGCGACCCTGCCGAGCGGCCCGAGGACGATCTCGAGCACCCCGGCGAGAAAGGCGCGATGCATGGCGCAGACGAGCTCCGAATCGGCGCCCGAGAGCTCCCGAAAGGCGCAATTGCGCACCGTGAGGTGCAGACTGCCGTCGTCCCACCCCACTTCGGGCAGCAGCCCCTGCTCCTCGGCGACACGGGCGACGACGACGGCGGCAGTATGACGGTCGGTCGGTGGCCCTCCGGCGGCGCCGAGCGCCTGCCGCCCCTCGGCGACCCCCATCTCGCGGCAGGCGTCCTCGATCTGACGCCGGTCGCCGCCGTCGGCGAGAGCGGCGAGCGCAAGACGCGCAAGCAGCTCGTAACGGCGCGGGGGGAAGCCGAAGGTGAGGACCTTCTCGCTGAGGCGGTAGAGTCTCGCCGGCCTTCCGCCTGCCGACGTCTTGCGCAAGCCTGTGACCAGGAAGCCCGCCTGCTCCAGCTTGGCCAGGTGCATGCGGGCGACGTTGGGGTGGAGGCTGAACCGTTCGGCGATGTCGGCCACGGTGACCTCGTCGCGGGGACGCTCGGCGATCGACCTGTACACACGGTAGCGCGTGTCGTCGGCGAGCACGGCGACGAGCTCGTGGTCGCGGTCCACTCAGCACCTCCCGGCAGATTGGCTCGATAGTAGCGGGCGCCTCCCGCGATGTAAACACGCTCGTCGTAGTGAGAACGGCGGCCGGCCGACACGAGCGCCGCCGAAGCGGCGGCCGGCCGCAGCCCCCGGCGCCTACGCTTCGAGGACGTACCGCGAGGTCAGGCGGACGTCGGCGTCGAGCGAAGCGCGGACCGAGCAGTACTTGTTCTCGGAGAGGCCGATGGCGCGCTGCAGTCTTCTCTCGTCGACCGCACCGCGCACGTGGTACGTCAGGGTGAGCTCGGTGTACCGGCGCGGATGGTCGTCCGCCTGCTGCCCTTCGACCTCGATCCACAGGCCCTCCAGCGGCTGGCGCATCTTCAGCAGTATCGAGACGACGTCCATGCCGATGCACCCCCCGAGCGCGACGGCAAGTGTCTGCATCGGGCGCAGACCCGCTCCCTCGCCGTCCTGCTTCGCGGCCATCCGCATCGTGCCGTCGGCGGAGCTGCCCGCGAAGCGCAGACCGTCGCCCTCCCACCGGACTTCGACCCTCTGACCCATACCGCCGCCTTTCGCGTCGCCGCGCCGTTCGCCTCGCCGTGCGCTAGACTCCCTGCGGACGAAACGTCGACAAAGGAGTCCGTGTGACCATACTCCAGGCGATCATCCTCGGCATCGTGCAGGGCCTCACCGAGTTCCTGCCGATCTCCAGCTCGGGGCACCTCATCCTCGTGCCGTGGCTGTTCGACTGGGAGTACCTGCTCGAGAACCCGGAATTCAACAAGACCTTCGACGTCGCCCTCCACCTCGGCACGTTCATCGCCCTCGTGATCTACTTCTGGCGCGACATCGGCGTCCTCCTGGCGGCGTGGGTGCGGACGCTGAAGACGCGCCGCATCGACGAGCCCGAAGGCCGCCTCGGCTGGCTCATCCTCCTCACCATGGTGCCGGCGGCGATCGCCGGCCTCCTCTTCGAGGAGACCATCGTCAACACCCTCGGGGCGCCGTGGCTCATCGCCGTGCTGCTCATCCTCTTCGGCGCCGTCATGTGGGCCGTCGACCGCTGGTCGCGTAAGGTGCGCGAGGTCGACGAGCTGGGCTGGCGCGGCGCGCTGGCGATCGGCGTCTCGCAGGCCCTCGCACTCTCGCCCGGGGTCTCGCGCTCGGGGGTCACGATGGTGACGGGCATGCTCGTGGGCCTCAAGCGTGAGGCGGCGGCGCGCTTCTCGTTCCTCATGAGCATCCCGATCATCGGTGGCGCCGCACTCTACTCGGGTATCGGTCTCGTGCAGGATGGGCTGCCCGAGGGTACGGCGGCGGCGTTCGTCGCCGGCATGGCCGCAGCGGCGCTCAGCGGCTTCGCCGCGATCTGGTTCCTGCTCGCCTACCTCCGCCGCCACAGCTTCATGCCCTTCGTGCTCTACCGCTTCGCCGTCGGCGGCGGCGTGCTCCTGCTGATGGCCCTCGGCGTGCGCGCCGCCGTCCTCTGAGGCCGCTCCGTGAGGTACCTGCACCGCAGTGACCGCGGCAAGGAGGTCGGCGACGTCCAGCTCCGCCTGCGCGCCCAGGGCTTCGACGTCGGCAGCGAGGGCGTCGACGGGTTCTTCGGCCCCAAGACCGAGGCCGCGCTGCGCGCCTTCCAGCAGCGCCGCGGGCTGCTCGCCGACGGCATCGTCGGGGCCAACACCTGGCGCGAGCTCGTCGAGAGCGGCTATGCGCTCGGTGACCGCTACCTTTACCTGCGCGCGCCCAGCTTCCGCGGCGACGACGTCCTCGACCTTCAGGTCAAGCTCAACCTGCTCGGCTTCAACGCCGGCCCCGAGCGCGGCGTCTACGACGAGGACGTCGAGCGCGCCGTCCTCGACTTCCAGCGCAACGCCGGGCTGCTCGTCGACGGCATCGTCGGCGAGCGCACGCTGGCCACCCTGCGCGCTCTGCGCAAGGCCGAGAGCGGCCGCGAGGGCAAGAAGATCCCCGAGCGCGACTTCGGCTACAGCTCGATCGACACGTTGACCGGGCAGACGGTCGTCGTCGACCCGGGGCACGGCGGCCGCGACGCCGGCGTCGTGGCGCCCGGCGGCCCAGCCGAGAAGGACCTCGTCCTGGCCGCCGGCCTGCGCCTCGCGGAGCTGCTCCGCGCCGAGGGCTGCCTCGCGGTCCTGACGCGCGAGACCGATGCGCCCGTCCCCCTGTACGAGCGCACCGAGACGGCGATCGCCGCCGACCCGGCCTTCGTGGTCTCGCTGCACCTCAACGCCCACGAGGCGCCGGTCGCGGCCGGCGCCGTCTGCACCTACTTCCAGCGCAGCCACTACTTCTCCGAGCACGGGCGGCGCCTGGCCGAAGCGATCGGCGGCCGGCTGACGGCCCTCGGCGGGCGTTACCTCGGCAGCGTCGGGCGCAACTACGCGATGCTGCGCGAGCCCAAGGCGATCGCCGTGGTCGTCGAGCCGCTCTTCCTCACCAACCCGGCCGAGGCGGCGATCGCCGCGCGTCCCGCCTTCTCCGAGATGTATGCTGTCGCCGTGGCCCGGGGCCTGCTCGACTACGTCGCCTCCGCGCCGGGCGCGGCCACGGAGACCACATGACCACCGTCACCGGAGCGCGCATGAACGACGAGATCCGCCTCACGCTCACCCAGGCGCAGCGCCTGCGCGAGCTGGGCGCCGACCCCATCGGGCTGGAGCGCGCCTTCCACAGCGTCGCCGACCGCGACGCCGCCTTCAAGCGCGTCGAGGACGACCTCGCCCGCGCCGGGCGGCAGCACCTCGGCGAGCTGCGCGAGCGCCGCCGTGCGCCGCAGCTCGTCGAGCTCGAGCTCGAGCTGCGGCGCACGCTCATCGACGCCGGCTTCGTGCAGGTCGTCACCCCGCTCATCATCGGCAGCGACGCGCTCGAGAAGATGGGCGTCGGGCACGGCCATCCTTTGCGTCAGCAGGTGTTCTGGCTCGACGACGGGCGCTGCCTGCGGCCCATGCTGGCACCGAACCTCTACACGTTGCTGCGCCGCCTCGGCCGGCTGTGGAGCCGGCCCTTCGGCATCTTCGAGATCGGCCCCTGCTTCCGCCGCGACTCCAAGGGCAGCCGGCACCTCAACGAGTTCACCATGCTCAACCTGGTCGAGCTGGGGCTGCCCGAGGAGGAGTGCGGCGCGCGCCTCGAAGAGCTCGCCGACGTCGTCGTCAAGTCGGCCGGCCTCCGCGAGTACACCATCGCGCGCACGGTCTCCGAGGTCTACGGGCCGATGCTCGACATCGAGGTCGGCGGGGCCGAGGTCTGCTCGGCCGCTGCGGGCCCTCACCCCCTCGACGGCAACTGGGGCATCGTCGAGCCCTGGGTCGGCCTCGGCTTCGGCCTCGAGCGCCTGATCATGGCCCGCGAGGGCTACCCCAACATCGAGCGCGCCGGGCGCAGCCTGACGTACGTCGACGGGGTGCGCCTCAACATCTGAGTGCCCGTCCCGGAGGTCATGCACGACCGGGCGGAGCCGAGGGCGCGAAGGGGGCCGGGCCGTGCAGCCCGGCCCCCTTCGTGTGTGCCGCAGGTGCCGGCGCGAGCCTCACAGCCCGCCGCCGCAGGTGCCGAGGCGAGCCTCACAGCCCGCCGCCGCAGGTGCCGAGGCGAGCCTCACGCCCGCCGCCGCAGGTGCCGAGGCGAGCCTCACGCCCGCCGCCCCAGGCGCCGGCGCGAGCCTCACGGCCGGCCGCCTCAGCCGACGAGCGCTCGCGCCGCCTCGCGCAGGACCTCGGTGTGCAGGTCGACGTCGGCGACCGTCGTCTGCGGCGCCATGAGCGCCATGTTGTGGAACGGGGTCATGAGGATGCCGCGGTTGAGCATGAACAGGTGCAGGTAGCCGTCGAGCTGCTCGTCCTCGGCCGCGGCGGCCTCGCCGCCGTTGCGCGGCGCCACCGGCCGCGGCCAGTACTCCGCCCGGCAGCCGAGACGCTTGACCACCCAGGGCAGCTCGAACTCGTCGACCACGCCCTGCACGCCGTCGGCCCAACGCTCGGCCAGAGGGATCGTGTGCGCGTAGGCCCGCTCGGTGAGCACCTCGCCGAGCGTCGCGCGCATGGCGGCGAGACTCAGAGCGTTGCCGGCGAGCGTGCCGCCGACCCCGCCGACGTCGGCGGCGTGGTAGTCCCAGTCGGTGCGGATGAGATCGGCGAGATGCTCGCCGAACCCATACACGGCGCTCGGCACGCCGCTGCCGATCGACTTGCCCAGCGTGACCATGTCGGGCTCGAGCCTCCACGCCCCGGTGCACCCGCCGGGCCCGGCGGAGATGGTGTGCGTCTCGTCGATGACGAGCAGGGTGCCCGTCGCGCGGGTGAGGCGACGCAAGGCGTCGTGGTAGCCGTCGTCCGGCAGGACGATGCCGATGTTGGTCAGCGCCGGCTCGGCGAGCACGCAGGCCACATCGCCGGGTGCCAGCGCCTCCTCGAGAGCGCCCACGTCGTTCCACTCGACGACCCTGCTGGTCAGGCTCGGGTCGACGGCCGGGCCGACGTTGCCCGGCTTCGGCCCCGGGACGCCGTCGTTGATCGTGATGATGGTCTCGTCGACCGAGCCGTGGTAGCAGTAGTTGTAGACGAGGATCCTGGGGCGCTTCGTCACGTGGCGCGCGAGGCGCACGGCGAAGCGGTTGGCGTCGGTCGCCGTGAGCGCGGCCTGCCAGTAGCGCAGGCCGAAGCGGCGCGTGAGCTCGCCGGCGACCCAGAGCGAGTCCTCCGTCGGCAGCATGGTCGTGATGCCGCGCCCGGCCTGCTCCCTGATCGCAGCCACCGCCGGCTCGGGCGAGTGCCCGGTCATAGCGCCGGTGTCGCCGAGGCAGAAGTCGACGTACTCGTGGCCGTCGACGCAGGTGACGCGGGCACCGCGTGCCGCCTCGACATACGGCGGGTAGGGGCTGGACCAGCGCGTCATCCAGTTCATGGGCACGCCGTCGAACAGGTAGGCCTGCGCCCGCTCGAAGAGCTCGCGCGAGCGCGGGTGGCGAGCGACGAAGAGCTCGTCCTCGCCCGCCCTGAGCGTGGCGAGGCGGTCGCGGTCGATACGCGCGGTCAAGGGTCACCTCCCGGCGGGACGGCCCCGCCGGCCCCGTAGGGCCGCCGGGGCGCGAAAGGGGCGGGCCTTGCGGCCCGCCCCTTTCGCATCCCGCCCGTCGCAGCTCTTACTTGCCGAGCAGCGCGTCGATCTTCTTGACGCCGTCGTTGGCGTCCTCGGCGTAGGCGTCGGCGCCGATCTGGTCGGCCCAGCGCTGGGTCGCCGGGGCGCCGCCGACCACGGTCTTGAAGGGCAGGCCCTCGTCTTTGAGCACCTTGATGACCTTCTTCTGCTCCTCCATCGTCGTCGTCAGCAGGGCGCTCATGCCGATGACGTCGGCGGAGAGCTCCTTGGCCTTGGCGATGAAGGTGGCGGCGGCGACGTCGCGGCCCAGGTCGGTGACCTCGTAGCCGTTGGCCTTCAGGTAGGCGATGACGATCGCCTTGCCGATGTCGTGCACGTCGCCCTGCACGGTGCCGATCACGATCTTGCCCTTGGCCTCGGCGGCGCCGCCCGCGCTGAGGAGGGCCGCGTTGGTGACCTCGGTGGCCCCGGCCATGGCGTCGGCCGCCATCATCAACTCGGGCAGGAAGACCTCGCCTGAGTCGAAGAGCTCGCCGATCTCGGAGATGCCCTTGACGAAGCCGTTCTGCATGATGTCGGCGGGGCTGAGCCCGGCGGCGAGGGCGCGCTTGGCGACGTCCTCGGCCGTTGCGCGATCCGAGTCAAGGATCGCCTGGACCGCCTCCTGATAGAACTCCTCGTTCGCCATAGCCGTCGACTCCTCCCAACAGTTCGAGTACCCATCGCTCGATGGCCCTTATGGCACTGCGCCGCGACGATGGCCCCTGAGCTCGAGGCCGCCCAGTGGGCCGGTGCCCCCGGCGCGGAGGCCGGGGCGCCGCCGACGGAGCGCGCAGCGCGCCTAGTATACCCGTGCCGGGAGCGTCGTTGCACGACGCCCGCCCGGCGCGAGCCCACGCTTTCATCCGTTCGGATGAATGTCAAGGCGGGACGAGGCCGACCTGCTCGCTTGGCGGGCCGCTCGTGCCCGGCGGCGGCCCGTCGCTCACGCCGCCGCGGTCGCCCGCCGGTCCCGTGCCTCGACACGCGCCCGGCCTCCGACGGTCCGCCCGCCGCCTGCTACAATTCGCCCCGTGCACTACCGCGGCTCAGTGATCCGACCCCCCAGTGAGGCCTCCAGCCTGATCCTGCAGGTCACCTACGGGTGCTCCAACAACACCTGCGACTTCTGCGGCACCTACCTCGACAAGCCCTTCGGCGTGCGGCCCTTCGAAGAGGTCGCCGAAGATGTGAACGGGCTGCCGGATGCAGTCAAGCGCCGCACCGAGCGCGTCTTCCTCGCCGACGGCGACGCCCTCGCGCTCTCCCCGCGGCGCCTGCACGAGCTCCTCGACCTGCTGCACGCCGAGCTGCCGAACCTGGCCCGCGTGGCGAGCTACGCCAACGCGCGCAACCTGCTCGCGAAGAGCGTGGACGAGCTCGCCGGGCTGCGCGAGCGCAAGCTCACGCTGCTCTACCTCGGTCTGGAGTCGGGCGACGACCAGACGCTCGCCGACGTGCACAAGGGGATGACGGTGGCCGAGCAGATCGAGGGCTGCCGGCGGGCGAAGGAGGCCGGTGTCCGCCTGTCGGTCACGGCGATCCTCGGCCTCGCCGGGCGCGCCCGCTCTCTCGAGCACGGGCGCGCGACGGGCGCGGCCCTCTCCGCCATCGACCCCGAGTACATCGGCATCCTCACCCTCATGCTCACTCCGGGCACCGAGATGCACCGCAAGGTCGCCGCCGGCGGACTCGCGCTCCCCGACCAGGTCGGCATGCTGCGCGAGCTGCGCGAGATCGTCGCCCACCTCGGCGTCACGGACTGCCTCTTCCGCTCGAACCACGCCTCCAACTACCTGCCGGTCGGGGGTCACCTGCCCGAGGACAAGGCACTGATGCTGGCGACACTCGACAAGGTGCTCACGGCGCCCGACTCGGTGCAGCTCCGGCCCGAGAGCTGGCGGCTGCTATAGTCGCCGGGTCAACCGCTCGGTCAGCCGCCCGGCGCGCCCCTCGAAGGCGCGCCCGTGTCGCACTCGGAGGATGTGCCCGTGCCACAGGCCGAGGACCCGCCCGTGTCTGAGACCGCCGACCCGCACGCTTCGCACGACGAAAGCCCGACAACGTCGCACGCGGCCGGAGACGACGGCGCCACGGACCGGCCCGACAGAGCCGATGCGCCCCACGGTGGTACAGCACGGACGGCCCTGAAGCTCCTGATCGGCCTCCTCGCCCTCGCCGGTGCCGTCCTCCTCATCGTCTGGCTGCCGCCGAGCCGAGCTGTGAAGACCGCGGCCGAGACCACCGTCCTCGAGTACGAGCTGGCGCGCGAGGCGACGTGGCCCAAGGTCGCGACCCTCGGTTCGCCCCTGTCGCCAACGGACGAGCACCTGCTCGCCGTCACGCTGCGTACGCGCGTCGCCCGCTACGCCGCCGGCGAGGCGCTCGAGAGCTTCGACGCCGCCGCCGTGGCGGCGGCCTTCGCCGACGCCGCGGCGGCGGACCTGGTCCACTCCGTCACCAGGTGGAAGGGCGAGATCGTCTACTTCGACTTCGTGCGCCACGCGCTGCCCAACGGCGTCATCGTGCGCGCCGGGGTCGCGAAGGCGCAACGCGTCGGGCGCGTCGACGCCCTGCACCAGCGCGTCTTCGCGCGGCGGTGGGTCTGGAACGAGGACGTCGTGATCCACGAGTACACGCTGCGCCAGACCGACGGAGTCTGGAAGGTCGTCAAGGTCGAGCCCTGGGGCTCAGCCGACATCGACGGCACGAACGTCGTGGAGGGAGGACGCTCCGACTGAGGGAGCGGCTGCCCCGCCCGCCGTGGGCCGTGCCGCGCGGCTACCCGACGGCTGCTACTCGCTACTCCCCGCGCAGGTGTGAGCCGTAGCCGCGCTTGAAGTGCGTCGCCGCGTACTTCTGCAGCTTCCACTCGGGGATGCGGCACTGCGGGCAGGCCTCGGCGAACCACTTGTTGCGCAGCCAGCGGGCGGCGCGGCTGTGTTTGGAGTCGTGTACCACCATGCGACGGCCGCAGTGCGTCTCGATGATCGCGTACGGCCCGCGCGGCTCGAACGTCTTCACCCCGTGCAGGATGCCACGCCGCGACGGCCACAGCTTCATCTTGTCGACCAGCGTGAAGAGCGGGATCTGCTTGCGATAGTAGCGCGCCTTGGTCGGGTCGGTCGGCACCGGGGGATGACACCTCGCCTGCGTCGTCACAGAGCCCGGCGAGTCTAGCACGCCGCGCAGCGCGCAGACGGCAGGCACGCGCGGCACGGCGTCGAAAGGGAACCTTCTGGGTGGATGGGCCGTCTTACGTACGACACAAGGGGCGTCACGGGAGGATCCACATGTCGCGTCGCACTCTGATAGTGATCGTGGTCGCGGTCGTCGCGGCACTGGCCTTCGGCGTCGCCGCGTGTGGGGACGGCGGCGAAGGCACGGGCGAGCCGACCGCCGAACCGACCGGCGAGCCGACGGCAACGCCGTCGCCGTCCCCCACCGACACCGAGGAGCCGGGCGGCGAGACCGTCACCGTCCTCGTCTACTTCCTGTCCGGCGAGAAGCTCGCCACCGCCGAGCGCACGCTGCCGGCCACCCTGGCGGTCGCCGGGGCGGCGATGGACGCCCTCTGCGGCGGCCCCAACGACTACGAGCGGGCGGCCGGCCTCACCAGCTCCGTCCCCGAGGGTACCGAGGTGCTCGGCATCAGCGTGAAGGACAAGGTCGCGACCGTCGACCTCTCCGGCGAGTACGCCTCCGGCGGCGGTTCGCTCTCGATGATGACGCGCATCGCCCAGGTCGTGTACACGCTCACGCAGTTCGACACCGTCCGCGCCGTGCGGTTCCACCTCGACGGCAAGCCCGTCGAGGTGATCGGCGGCGAGGGCATCATCGTCGACTCGCCGCAACGCCGCGCCGACTGGGAGGACTTCGAGCCGGTCATCTTCGTCGAGCGCCCCGGCGTGGGCGCGACCATCTCGAGCCCCGTCACGATCCAGGGGCGCGCGACCGTCTTCGAGGCCACGATCCAACTCGAGGTGCTCGACGCCGCCGAGAAACCGCTGGCCAAGGGCTTCACGACGGCCACCATGGGCGCCCCCGAGCGCGGCCGCTTCCGCGAGCGCCTCGCCTATGCAGCGAGCGCGAGCCCCGAGGGCTTCGTCATCGTTTTCGAGGCGTCGATGCAGGACGGCTCACGACTCCACGAGGTACGGGTGCCGGTGTTCTTCGCGGCGGCCCCGTGACCGAGCCCGGCGACCGGCAGGCGATGTAGCCCGAATCGTCAACGCCGCACGACTCCCCCGGCATCGCGACTGCGGCGCGGCCGCTGCTAGACTGGGCGTCCGCGCCACGGCCAACGCCTCCGAGGGAGCGCGCGTGACATCACAGGGGGGGCCGCCTGCCCTCGTGCAGGCCAAGCTGACTGCACCGCGCACGGTCGATGCGGCGGTGAGCCCCGCGCTGCAGCAGCACTTCGAGAGCTGCCTGCAGCGCCGCTTGACGGTAGTCTCGGCGCCGGCAGGCTACGGCAAGACCACCGTCACGATCGCGGCGCTCCGGGCCCTGCGCATCGCGCACGTGTGGTACCGGGCCGACGTCCTCGACCACGACCCTGCCGCGACCGTCCTCTCCCTCTGCGAGGCCCTCCGGCGAAGGCGTCCGGGGTTCGGTGAGCTCCTCAGAGAGCGCCTCCTCCACCCGTCCGAGTCGCCGCTCTCGGCCGAGGGCATGGCCGCGGCGTTCGTGGTCGCCGCGCAAGAGGACGCGCCGGCTGGACTGCATCTCGTCATCGACGACTATCACGAGGCTACCGGCTCAGACGAGTTCAACCGGGTCCTCGACTACCTGATCGACAACCTGCCCGAGAGCTGGCGCCTGATCGTGCTCGGCCGCTACGAGCCGGGGTTCGAGACGGCGAGGCTGAGGGTCGCCGGCCGGCTCGGCTTCGTAGGCGCCGACGACCTGCGTCTCGACGCGACGCAGGTCCACGAACTCCTTCTGCGCCACGTCCCCGAGGCGGGTCACCCGCACGCGGCACGGCTGGCCGAGCTGACCGAGGGCTGGCCGGCCGCCGTGTCGCTTGCCGCAGAGACGCTCTCCGGCCGCGACATCACCAGCGTTGAAGAGATCCTCGCCGACCCCAAGCTCACGAGCGACGTCTACGCCTATCTGGCCGAGCAGGTCTACCGGCAGGAGCGCCCCGAGGTGCGCGAGTTCCTCAAGCGCACGTGCCACCTCGATGCGCTGACCCCCGAGATAGCCAGCCTCGTGGCCGAGATGCCGGGCGCCCATCGCCATCTCGAGCACCTGGCGCGCAATCGCATCTTCACGTTCAAGGCGGCCGGAACGGGGGGCTATCGATACCACCCGCTGTTCCGCGACTACCTCCGCGAAGCCTGTCTGCTCGAGGACGGTCCCGAGGCATGCCGGCGGCGCCAGCTCCACACGGCGACTGCTCTGGAGGAGTCTCGCGAGATCGAGCGCAGCGTCGAGCTGCTCATCGCCGCCGGCGAGGCGGAGCTCGCGCTCGGCGTCATCTCCCGGCAGGGCGAAGCCGCTTTCGGCCGGTATCGAGCCGAGACCCTCGACGCCTGGCTCGCGCGACTGCCCGTCACCCTCGCGGAGTCACACCCATGGGCTCAGCTGCTCAGCGCTCACCGCGAGACGCGCGATGGGCGCTACGAGCAAGCGCTGCGACACATCGAGGCAGCGACCGACGCCTTCGCCCAGTCCGACGACGCGCACGGTCTCTACGCTTCACTCTCGGCCAAGGAGCGGGCCCTGTTCTGGAAGGGCGACCCTCAGGCCGCCCTCGCCACCTGTCGGCAGGCTCTCGAGATCGCCCAATCAACCGAGGACAGGCTGCACACCATCGGGAGCATGCTCTCCGCGGCGGTCGATATCGGCGACTGGGCCGCCGCGGAGGCGGCCCAGCGTGAGAGTGCAGCTCTGGCCGCATCCGGCCCCGTCGAGGAGGTGCTGCGAATCCGCGCACTGCATTCGAGCGCCCTGTACGCGCGCGGACACTACACTGAGGCCCACCGTGTGATGAGCGGCGTCGACGTGAGTGGACTCTCGCCATTCTTCCAACCGGTGGTCCTCGGTGCTCGGGCAACCATCGCCTATGCACTCGGTCTGTATTCGGAGGCCGAGACCTTCGGATCGGATGCAGCGGACGCCTCGCGGAGTATGGGGCACGAGATGGCACTGAGTTTTTGCCGCGACACTGTCGGCTTTGCACGCGTGCTGCGAGACGGGACTCGAGATGCCCTCGAGGAAATCGAGATGGCCCGCGAAGGCCTGCTCCGACTCGGCGATCACGCCGCGGCCGCTTGGCCCACCGTACACTTGGGCACGTACCATCGTCGCCATGGCGATCCGCAAGCGGCCGTGTCCGCGTATCGAGACGGAGTCCGTCTCACCGCAAGCAGGCGAGACATGGTCGCTGCGTACAATGCTCGCGCCAACCTCGCCTTCGCCCTTGGCCTCGGACGCGACCCTACCGCTGCGCAGAATCTTCTGCAGGTGGAGAGCCAGGCAACGGAACTGTCGCTCGAGTTCGTCCGCCACAAGGCGGCGTTCTTCCGCGGCTGTCTCGAGTTGCGAAGTGGGCGGGAGGAACTCGGCCTCCCTATCTTGACAGCCGCCGTCGCAGCTCAAGTCGAACTCGGCCACCTCTCCTTCCTGGGACGCGAACTGCTGACGCAGTGGGACGTTGCCGAGCGCTTGCTCATGGAACTCGCCAGCGACAACGTCGTGGCCGCGACGATCGATGCCATCGCGCGGCACACGGACTCTCGGCCCTCCCTGGCACGTGCGGCGACGCTGGGCGAGACGCAGGCCCTTGCCGTCCTGAGTGCAGCCCAACGCTGGCACACCGAACGCGACCAGACGTTACTCGCCCGGTCGATGCTGCGATTGCCGTTCCGCCGGGCTCGCGAGCGCGCCGCCGCCATGTTGACATCTGAGCCGTGCTCGCCCGAGGACCGTGTCCGCCTCGCCTACGATCTCACCGCGCGCGAGGCGCAGGTCCTTGGGTTGATGGCTCGCGGCCTGACGAACCCGGAGATCGAGGCCACGCTGCACCTGAGCCAGGGCACGGTGAAGACGCACGTCAACCACATCTTCCGCAAGCTCGAAGTGACCGATCGCGTCGCCGCGGTCCTGCGCTACACACGGGCAGCGGAGACCACCGCCTGACCTGATTCCAGCGACTCAGCCCGGCCCATGCCGAGAATCGGCCTTGGGGTTGATTCGCTCCCCCGGACTCACCTCTACGATCGACCCCCCACAGTCGAGAACGAGGTACGCGGATGGAATCTTCAGTCTCCGTCGTCTACGTTGAGTCCAATCACATGAGCCAGCGCAAGCGGACAGTCATCGACATCCTGCGGGAGAGCCCCGGCTTCGTCTCCGGCGAGGTCATCAGCGCCCGTCTGGGCATCTCGCGCAACGCCGTGCACAAGCACGTGAAGTCGCTGCGCAAGCGGGGTTACCAGATCCTCGGCATCTCGCGCCGCGGCTACAAGCTCGAGGCTGAGCCGGTCAGGCTGGTCGTGCCGGTCATCACCGAGATGACGCAGGGGTCGATGTTCGGGCGCTCGTTCCGCTACTACGACGAGATCGAGTCGACCAACGTCGAGGCGAAGGAGCTCGCGATGGCGGGGGCGCCCGAAGGCACCGTCGTCATCGCCGAACTCCAGCGCGCCGGGCGCGGGCGCCTGGGCCGCCGCTGGACCTCACCGGCGGGCAAGGGCCTCCTCTTCTCGGTCATCCTGCGCCCGACTCTGCCGATGAGCCGCGCGCACATGCTCACGATCGTCGCCGCCGTCGCCGCCGCCCGCGGGATCGAGGCCCAGACTGACGCAGGGGTGCGCATCAAGTGGCCGAACGACCTCTTCGTCGGCGACCGCAAGGCGGGCGGGATCCTGCTCGAGGTGGCCGGCGAGCAGGACGTCGTGGAGTGGGTCATCGTCGGCATCGGCATCAACGTGAACACCGAGTACGCGGAGCTGCCCGTCGACCTGCGCCGTACCGCCACCTCGCTCAAGATGGCGACCGGCGAGCCGGTAGACCGCAGTGAGCTGCTCGCGCGCATCCTGCTGGCCCTGGAGACCACGTACAAGGAAGCCCAGAAGCACGGGTTCGACCGCGCCCTCAGCGAGTTCCGGCAGCGCGACTACCTCCTCAAGCGCAGCGTGTCGGTGCAGACTCGGGAGGGCTCGGTGATCGGCGAGGCCACCGGCATCGACAATCAGGGAGCCCTGCTCGTACAGCTCCCGCATCGGCACGTACGACGCTTCCACTCGGGAGACGTGACGCTGCACTGAGTCGCGCCTCCGAATCCCGGCCGGCTGTCGAGACGCATTGACAGTCGGCCGGGTGCGCCCCTACATTGTCACCTCTCCGCGTATCAGAGAGGTTGACAATTGTCGGTTCGTTCCACGCCCGAGATCGCCCGCGTGGCCCTGTTCGCCGCCTTGATTGGGCTCGGCGCACTGGTCACGATCCCCTTCGTCGGTCCGGTGCCGTTCACGCTCCAGCCTCTGGTCGTGCTGCTGACCGGCATGGTGCTTGGGCCCCGCTTGGCGCCGGTCAGCGTGCTCGTCTACCTCACGCTCGGCCTGGTGGCTCCGGTGTACGCGGGGGGTCAGGCGGGCATCGGCGTGCTGATCGGGCCGACCGGCGGCTACCTCGCGGGCTTCGTGCTCGCGGCGTGGGTCGCGGGGGTCATCGCGCATCGCAGGCCGCCGTCCTTCGCGCGCTTCACCGTAGCCGGTCTGGCCAGCCTTCTCCCGATGTACACGCTCGGGGCGACATGGCTTGCGGTACACCTCGAGATCACGAGCGTATGGGCCATCCTGGTGACGGGCGTGCTGCAGTTCCTGCCGCTCGACGTGATGAAGGCGCTTCTCGCCGCCGGTCTTGCCGGCGCGCTGGTCAGCTCGCCGCTGGGTCTTCCCGCGCTTCGCCGAGACCGGTGATGTCGGCGAGCGCGCGGCCACGCATCCGCAGGTTGATGCGGCCGCGCTCGTACTCGACCATGAAGTCGGTCGAGCTGCCGTCGCGATAGGCGAGGTCCTTGTCGCGCAGGATCTGCGCGAGGAGTTCGACGTAGCGCCGGTCCAGAGTGACGCCACCGATGCGCCGCAGCTCGTTCATGGCCTCGAAGGAGCTCATGGCGTCACGGTAGGGTCTGTCCGATGTCATGGCGTGGTACGAGTCGGCCACGGCGAGGATCTTGCTCGGCTCGGGGATCTGCTCGGACGTCACGCCGCGCGGGTAGCCGCTGCCGTCGAGACGCTCGTGGTG
>Ga0068714_10002480_pt1 | contig 23742 bp, 16 predicted proteins | sample MTBNYHSulfiMetaG_FD_62988 | JGI IMG/M metagenome (GOLD analysis project Ga0068714, IMG submission 62988) | Enrichment culture microbial communities from rom New York Harbor, USA that are MTBE-degrading - MTBE-NYH (New York Harbor Sulfidogenic)... | ecosystem: Environmental > Aquatic > Marine >... | reverse complement strand
GGCGACCGTCCGGAAGGGTCGGATCCGATCCCCGATACATTGGACTGGGAAGCCTGGATCGGCCCGGCGCCGATGCGTCCGTACAAAGGCAACAGAACCTACCACGATTTCGCTTGGCGCGGCTTTGTCGATTTTGGCTCCGGGGCGTTGGGCGACATGGCCTGCCACACCACCGACGGCATCTACTCGATCATGGACCCGGGTTACGCCGCGACAGCCGAGCCGTACATTATGACCGGCCCCGTCACGGACATGTGGCCGGCCGGCATGATCGTCAAGAGCACCTATCGCGCCAAGAATGATCGGCGCGGCTTCAAGACCTTCTGGTACGAGGGTAACGATGGCACCGGCAGGCCGCTCATGCCGGAGCCGCCGGAGGAACTCGCCATGAGAGGCAAGGCAATGAATCTGCCCAGAACCGGCAATCTGATCTATGGCACCAAAGGCAAGATGCTGGTGGAAGGAGACTACTGGGAACGCGTGCGGTTGCTCCCCCTGGAGCGACAACGCGATTTTGGCGAGCCCGAGAAGCTGCTCGAACGTTCGCCTGGCCATCACAAGGAGTTCTTCATGGCCTGCCGAGGTGAGAAGCCGCGCGAATTCAGCCGGTCGAATTTCGCCTACTCTGGTCCCATGACGGCCAATATCCAGCTCGGCAACCTCTGTGCCCGCGCGGGCAAGAAGCTCGAGCTCAACGAAGCCGGCGAGATCACCAACGATCCGAAGATCAACGAACTGGCTTGGCGCGAGCCTCGCAACGGCTGGGGGCCGCTGGAGATGAAGGTATAGGCAAGGCGTGTCTGGCATGCCATCTTGGCTGACGAGATCAGTTCTATTCGACAAAGGTAGACTATTATGGAAAAGACGGAGAAGAAACGGATTGAGGGCAAGGGGGCCGGAATATCGCGACGGCAGTTTGTGAGCGCGGCGGCCGCAACCGCAGCGACGTTCACATTCGTGCCGCGTCACGTGCTGGGCGGCCAGGGCAACACGCCGCCGAGCGAGAAGCTCAACGTCGCGGCGATCGGCGCCGGCGGCATGGGCGGCGGGAACACGAATGCCTGCGCCGACGCGGGGGCGAACATCGTTGCCCTGTGCGACGTCGACTGGGACCGCGCGTCCGACACATTCAAGAGGTTCCCCAAGGCCAAGCAGTACAAGGATTTCCGCAAGATGCTCGACAACGAGAAGAGCATCGAAGCGGTGATCGTCGCGACGCCGGACCACTTCCACGCGGTCGCGGCCATGGCGGCCATGCGGCGCGGCAAGCACGTCTACGTGCAGAAACCGCTGACCCGTCTGGTGGGCGAGGCCCGCGCTCTGACCGAGGCCGCTCGCAAGTACAAGGTCGTCACGCAAATGGGCAACCAGGGCCACTCGGGCGACGGCGTTCGTGACATCTGCGAGTGGATCTGGGCCGGCGTGATCGGCGACGTCGAGGAAGTCCACGCCTGGACGAACCGTCCGGTCTGGCCGCAGGGCATCGACCGGCCGAGCGAAGTGCATCAGATTCCCAGCACACTCGATTGGGACCTGTGGATCGGTCCATCCCCCATGCGTCCGTTCAACAAGTGCTATCTGCCGTTCAGTTGGCGCGGCTGGTGGGACTTCGGCGGCGGCGCGCTGGCGGACATGGCCTGCCACGTGCTGGACCCGGTCTTCTGGGCGCTGAAGCTCAAGTACCCGACCAGCGTCGAGGCCAGTTGCACGCCGGTCAACAACGAGACGTTCCCGCTCGGGTCGATCGTTCGCTACCAGTTCCCGGCTCGCGAAGGCATGCCGGCAGTGAAGGTCCACTGGTACGACGGCGGTCTGAAGCCCGCGCGTCCGAAGGAACTGGAGGCGGCAAGGCCACTGAACCAGGCGTCGAGCAACGTGCTGTTCATGGGCAGCAAGGGCGTGCTGCGCTGCGGCGAATACGGCGACAATCCGCAACTGCTGCCGTACGATCGCATGCGCGAGTTTGCCAAGAACAAGCCGCCGCAGACGCTCAAGAGGATCACGACCAGCCACGAAGGGAACTGGATCGAGGCCTGCAAGACGGGCGGCAAAGCGACCTCCGACTTTGAGTATTCCGGTCCGCTGACCGAGATGGTTACGATGGGTAACCTCGCGATCCGTCCGGAGAACGTCGGCAAGAAGCTCGAATGGGACGGCGAGAACATGAAGGTCACCAACGACGCCAAGGCCGACGAGTACGTCCATCCGCACTATCGTGATGGATGGTCGCTGGAGATGTAAGTCGATCCGGCGTTTGTTCTGTCATAACGGGTGCTGCACGTTGACACTGACGTGCAGCACCCTTGCCAAAATACGAGGTGTTCCATGACGAATCCAGGCAGCAGCAGGAAGGCGGGGGCCTCGGATCTGAGTCTGTCTCGGCGACGCTTCATGGGGGCGGCGGCCGCGGTGGCCGCTTTCACGTATGTTCCCAAGCGGGTGTTGGGCCAGGCCGGCGGAGATTCAGCCAACAGCAAGCTGAACATCGCCGGCATCGGTGTCGGCGGCCAGGGCGGCAGTGACATCAACGCCGTCAGCAGCGAGAACATCGCGTTTCTCTGTGACGTCGATCTGGATCGGGCCAGTGGAACGATCCAGAAGCATCCGAATGCGAAGATCTATCGCGACTTCCGCGTGATGCTGGAGAAAGAAGCCAGGAACATCGACGCGGTTGTCATCGGCGCCCCGGATCACATTCACGCGCCCGCGGCGATCATGGCGATGAAGATGGGCAAGCACGTCTACTGCGAAAAACCGATGGCTCACACGATCTACGAGGCCCGGCGGATGACGCAGGTGGCGAAAGAGATGGGCGTCGTCACCCAGATGGGCAATCAGGGCCACGCGGGCGAAGGCCTTCGGCTCTACCGCGAGTTCATTCAGGACGGCGCCATCGGAACGGTTCGCGAGGTCCACGTCTGGAGCGACCGGGCCGGGACCGCCGAGCGTCCCTGGTGGCCGCAAGGCATTGGCCGGCCGACGGAAGAGATTCCGGTGCCCGAGCATCTGGACTGGGACCTGTGGCTGGGCCCCGCCAGGTGGCGGCCCTACGCTAAGTTCCCCAACGGTCGAGGCGGCGAAGCGACCTACGTTCCGTTCAACTGGCGCGGCTGGTGGGATTTCGGCTGCGGCGCCATCGGCGACATGGCGGTGCACAACGCCGATCCGGCCTTCTTCGCCCTCGACCTCGATGCGCCGACCGCCGTGGAGGCCGAGACCAGCGGGGTCAACGATGAGACGCTTCCGATCTGGAACATCATTCGCTTCGAATTCCCTGCCCGGGGCAATCGTCCGGCGATCCGGATGACCTGGTACGACGGATCGAAGCTGCCGCCGCGCCCGGACGACCTCGAGGAGGGACGCCGGCTCGGCGACAACGGGATTCTGTTTGTCGGCGACAAGGGCAAGCTGCTCGGCGGAAGTCACGCCGGCGTGCCCAGGCTGATTCCCGAGGCTCGCATGAAGGAGTATGGCAAACCTCCGCAGACGCTGCCGCGCTCGAGCGGACATCACAAAGAATGGATCGACGCCTGCAAGGCGGGCAAGCCCGAGGATGCCAAGAGCGGCTTCTGGTACGCGGGTCCGTTCACCGAGGCGCTGCTGGTGGGCAATCTGGCGGTGCGTTTGCAGAAGCGTGTCGAGTGGGACGCCAAGAAGATGCGCTCGCCCAACTGCCCCGAAGCGGACAACTACATCACGAAGTTCTATCGCGCCGGCTACAGCATCATGTGAACGAGCCGGTCGATTGGCAGCAAGACACGGCCCCTGCACCGCAGCCGGCGCAGGGGCCGTTTTCAAGGAGATCGCTCGTGCGAAAGGCTACGACAATCGGCCGCAGGTGTCTCGATGGACAGGAAGCCTTCGAGACGGGTCGGAAGATGTCTCGGCGCCGAGTGCTCGGAACGGCGGCCAATCTCGCCACACTGCTGATCGTTCCTCGTCACGTGCTGGGAGGACCAGGCCGCGTGCCGCCCAGCGAGAAACTCAGTATCGCCGGTATCGGTGTGGGAGGCCAGGGCGCCGGCGACATACAGAACGTCAGCAGCGAAAACGTCGTCGCCCTGTGCGACGTGGATCATGCTCACGCCGCGCAGACTTTCAAGCGTCACCCAAACGCCAGAGCGTACTCTGACTTTCGGGTCATGCTTGAGAGAGAGGACAGGAACATCGACGCAGTCATCGTGGCCACGCCGGATCACACACACGCGGTTGCCACGATGATGGCGATCAAGATGGGCAAGCACGTCTACTGTGAAAAACCCCTGACGCACTCGATGTACGAGGCACGCGAAATCGCAAGAGCGGCACGAGAAGCGGGCGTCGCGACGCAGATGGGCAATCAGGGCCATGCGGGTGAAGGCATCCGACTGATCTGCGAGTGGATCTGGGATGGCGCGATCGGGCCGGTCCGCGAGGTGCACGCATGGACCACGCACGCCGTGTGGCCCCAGGGTCTCCAGCGGCCCAAGGAGACGCCGCCCGTTCCCGAAACGCTGGACTGGGACCTGTGGCTGGGCCCGGCGCCGTGGCGACCCTATCACCCCGCCTACGCGCCGGCCCTGTGGCGCGGCTGGTGGGATTTCGGCACCGGCGGGCTTGGCGACATGGGATGTCACAATCTCGATCCGGTCTTCTGGGCCCTGAAGCTCGGCGCGCCGACGAGCGTCGAAGCGAGCTGTTCAATCTTCGTCCCAACCATCACGTGGGACAAACCGTTCAACACGGAAAGCTATCCGCAGGCCTCCATCGTGCGATTTGAATTTCCGGAGCGAGAAGGCATGCCGGCGCTGGATTTGACCTGGTACGACGGGGGCCTGATGCCGCCGCGTCCCAGGGAACTCGAAGACGGCAGGTCCATGGGGGACAAGCTGGGCGGCGTGATCTTCGTCGGCGACCGGGGCAAGATCATGTGCGGCAGCTATGGCAACGCGCCTCGTCTGATTCCCGAGTCCAGGATGCGAGAATACAAACGACCCGACAAGACCATCCCTCGTTCGGTCGGACACCACAAGGAATGGATCGAGGCCTGCAAGGGAGGCAAACCGGCCGGCTCGAATTTCGACTATGCTGGTCCGTTGACGGAGATGGTCCTGCTGGGCAACGTCGCGGTGCGCATGAGCCTTCAGTTGCAGGCCAAGGGACTCAAGCTTTCCTATGACGGTGCGAGCATGAAGGTGACGAATCTGCCCGAGGCCAACGACTGCACGCATAGGGCGTATCGGGATGGATGGAACCTGTGATTGATTATGGACTATTGATGATCGATTATTCGTTTGGCCGGTAGTTCAACGAACCACCAGAGTGGGGCTACGATCATGAGAGCGGACAGCGAAAAGAGACAGGACGCGTCGACGGATCGGTCGTCGCGGCGGCGGTTCATGCAGCAGGCAGGGGCTGTGGCGGCGTTCACGATTGTGCCGCGTCACGTGCTGGGAGGGGCGGGCCATACGCCGCCGAGCGAGAAGCTGAACATCGCCGGCATCGGCATTGGAGGCCGAGGCGAAGGCGATCTCGACGAGGTCGGCAGCGAGAACATCGTGGCGCTATGCGACGTGGATGAGGCCTACGCCGGCCGGGTCTTCAAGAAGTATCCGAACGCCAGGAAGTGGACGGACTTCCGCAAGATGCTTGACGAGCAGAAGGACATCGACGCCGTGGTGATCGCGACCCCCGACCACCTGCATGCCGTCATTGCCATGGCGGCGATCAAGCGCGGCAAGCACGTTTACTGCGAGAAGCCGCTGGCGCACTCGATCTGGGAATGCCGACAGCTTGCCGAGGCCGCTCGCGAGGCCAAGGTCGCGACGCAGCTCGGTAACCAGGGCCAGGCCTCCGAGAGCAATCGCCTGGTCTCGGAAATCATCTGGGACGGCGCGATCGGCACGGTCCGCGAGGTGCACGCGTGGTGCAACCGGCCCATCTCGGCGCGTGGGGTTGAGCGTCCGAAGGACACGCCGCCGGTGCCCGCGACGCTGGATTGGGACCTGTGGCTCGGCCCGGCCAAGTGGCGGCCCTATCACCCATGCTACCTGCCGTTCAGTTGGCGTGGCTGGTGGGACTTTGGAACGGGCGTACTGGGCGACATCGGTTGCCATCAGCTTGACCCGGTCTTTCGCGCGCTGAGGCTCGGGTATCCGACGACCGTGGAGGCCTGTTCCAGCAATATGGATGAGGGACCTGCCGTAAAGGAGGAAACCGCTCCAAAGTCGTCGATTGTCCGATTCGAGTTTCCCGCGCGCGAGGGGTTCCCGCCGCTGACTCTGACCTGGTATGATGGCGGGCTGATGCCCCAGAGACCGGCGGAGCTGGAGGAGGGACGCAAGTTCGGTGAGGCCGATGACAACCTCTTCGTGGGCGACAAGGGCAAGATGCTGGGCTATCGCCTGATCCCGGAGGCGCGGATGAAGGAGTATGGCAAGCCGCCGCAGCGGATCGAGCGTTCGCCGGGCCACCACAAGGAATGGCTGATCGCGTGCAAAGGCGGTCCGGCAGCCCGATCGAACTTCGACTGGGCCGGCCCGCTGACCGAAGTGGTCCTCTACGGCAACATTGCCCTGAGAATGGAGAGGCAGTTGTACGAAAAAGGGCTGAAGCTTCACTGCGACGGCCCGAACATGCAGATTACCAACCTGCCGGAGGCCAACAAGTACGTCCACGGCGAATACCGCGAAGGATGGGTGCTGTAACGGAATCGTCCATGGCGCAATCATCAAAATGAGGAGTAGTACAGTGAAAGACAAAAGGCTATCTCGACGTGATTTAATGGGTGCCGCAGCGGCCATCGGGGCGTTCACCGTGGTTCCACGCCACGTGTTGGGCGGGGCGAACAACACGCCGCCCAGCGAAAAGCTCCGCATCGCCGGCGTCGGCATCGGCGGACAAGGCGGCAGCGATCTGAGGCAGATGGAAAGCGAGAACATCGTCGCGCTATGCGACGTGGACTGGCAGAAGGCGGCTGGCACGTTCCGACGCTATCCCGATGCGAGGAAGTACCGTGACTTTCGCGAGATGCTCGACAAGGAAGACAAGAACATCGACGCGGTGGTAGTCGGGACGCCCGATCACATGCATGCGCCGGTCTCGATGGCCGCGATCAAACGGGGCAAGCATGTCTACTGCGAGAAACCGCTGACCCACACGGTGCGTGAGGCCAAGATGCTGGCCGCGGCCGCCCGCGAGGCCAGGGTCGCCACGCAGATGGGCAATCAGGGCCAGGCCTCCGAGGAGACGCGCCTCTTGAGTGAGACGATCTGGGACGGCGCTATCGGCCAGGTGCGCGAAGTGCACATTTGGACGGATCGGCCTCTCAACGGGACCAACAAGTGGTACTGGCCGCAGGGTGTGGACCGTCCGCAGGGCGAGGACCCGATCCCCGAGACGCTCAGTTGGGACCTCCTGATCGGTCCGGCCCCGATGCGTCCGTATGTGCGAGGGGTCTACCATCCATTTGTCTGGCGGGGTTGGTGGGATTTCGGCACTGGAGCGCTCGGCGATATCGGCTGCCACAGCATCGATCCGGTGTTTCGCGCCCTGAAGCTCGGGTATCCGACGAGCGTGGAAGCCTGCTGCACCCTCGTCAACGACGAGACCTACCCCGTGGCGTCTCGCGTGACGTACGAGTTCCCGGCCCGGGGCGACCTGGCCCCGGTCACGCTGCACTGGTACGACGGCGGAATGAAGCCACCTCGGCCAAAGGAGTTGGAGGACGGACGCCGCTGGGACACGAACGGCGCGCTCTATATCGGCGATAAGGGCAAGATTTACGGCGGCCGCCTGCTGCCGGAGTCTCGTCAGAAGGAGTACGGCAAGCCCCCGCAGAAGCTGGAGCGTTCGCCCGGCCATTATGTCGAGTGGATTCAGGCGTGCAAGGGCGGCAAGCCCGCTGGCTCGAATTTCCCCGACCACGCCGGCCTGCTGGCGCAGGTGGTTCTGATGGGCAACATTGCCCTTCGCCCGGAGTTGAAGCAGGAGAAATACCTGGGAACGAAGCTGCTCTGGGACGCCGACAAGTTCGAGTTCACCAATGTGCCCGAGGCAAACAAGTACCTGACCAAGGAATATCGCGAAGGCTGGGCGCTGTGATCGGAGAACGATGACGATGAGCAATTTCATCGAGAGACGCAAGTTCCTGGCTGGCACAGCGGGGGCGATCGCGGGTTTCACGTTCGTCCCAGGGCACGTGCTGGGGCAGGGTGGCGGTCAGCCGGCGAGCGAGAGACTCAACATTGCTGGTATCGGTGTCGGCGGCATGGGTGCTGCCAATCTCAGCGCCATGGCGAATGAGGACATCGTGGCCCTTTGCGACGTGCATCCGAACCACGCGGCAGGGACTTTCAAGAAGTATCCGCAGGCGAAGACCTACAAAGATTATCGCGTCATGCTCGACAAGGAAGACAAGAACATCGACGCGGTGATCATCGCGACGCCTGACCATACGCACGCGGTCATCGGCATGGAATGCATTCGACGCGGCAAGCACGTCTATCTCCAGAAACCGCTGGCCCACTCGATCTACGAAACGCGGATGCTGACAGAAGCGGCGCGAAAGCACAAGGTGCAGACGCAGATGGGCAACCAGGGCCACTCGTCGAACGAGATTCGCATGCTCTGCGAGTGGATTCAGGACGGCGCCATCGGCCCGGTCCGCGAGGTCTACGCATGGAGCGACCGGCCGGTGGGGGGCGATCCGTGGTCGGACTTTCCCATCATGGCGCGGCCGAAGGAGACACCGCCCGTTCCTGAGACGCTGGACTGGGACCTCTGGCTCGGGCCGGCTGCGTACCGTCCCTATCATCCCATCTACCACCCGATGAGTTGGCGCGGCTTCTGGGACTTCGGGACGGGCGCCCTGGGGGACATGGGTTGTCACATCCTCGATCCGGCGTTCTGGACGCTCCAGCTTGGTCACCCGACGCGGGTCGAGGCCTCGACGACGCATTACCAGCCGGAGATTGCGTCGGAGACCTATCCGCGCGCCTCGATCGTTCGCTATGAGTTTCCGGCACGCGGGGGCATGCCACCGGTGAAGCTGACGTGGTTCGACGGTCGGTTGCTTCCGCCACGACCGAAGGACCTGGAGCCCAGCCGCCGGCTTGGGACCAACGGCGCGCTGCTGATCGGCGACGAAGGCACCATCATGCACGATTCGCATGGGGCCGGTGGAGTCCGGATCATCCCCGAAAGCAAGATGCGCGCGTACAGCAGGCCGGCCGAGTCCTTACCGCGGGTCAAAGACGGTTCCGGCGGCCACGAGCGCGACTGGGTTCGCGCCTGCAAGGACGGCAAGCCCGCCAGTTCGAGCTTCGAGTACGGCGGCCCGCTGACGGAGATGGTCCTGCTTGGTGTGCTGGCGATGCGGCTCAAGGACACCCCGCTCGAATGGGATGGCGCCACGATGAGAGTCACGAACAATGACGAAGCGAACAAGTATATTCGCCCGGCTTTTCGAGAAGGCTGGGCTTTATAGCAAAGTGACATGCGATTACTCGCCAAGGGAAAAGGACGACTATGATGAGAGATAGACGAATCACCAGACGGCAGTTTCTCGGGGGAGCTGCAGCGGTTGCGGCGTTTACCGTGGTTCCGCGGCATGTGCTGGGCGGTCCGAAGTTTGTGGCGCCCAGCGAGAAGCTCAACATCGCCTGCATCGGCGTCGGTGGCATGGGGGCCAGTGACGTCGGCCAGTTTGCCGGGGAGAACATCGTCGCGATGTGCGACGTGGACTGGAAGCACGCGGCCGGCACGTTCGAGAGGTTTCCCAACGCCAAGAAGTACCGCGACTTCCGCAAGATGCTCGACGCCGAAGACAAGAACATCGACGCGGTCAGCGTCTCGACGCCGGACAACATCCATGCCGTGGCGTCCATGGCGGCCATCAAGCGGAACAAGCACGTTTACTGCCAGAAGCCGCTCTGTCACGATGTATACGAGGTGCGGCAGTTGACGCTGGCGGCGCGAGAGCACGGCGTGATGACCCAGATGGGCACGCAGCTTCACGCAACGACGGAAATGAAGACGATGGTCGAGATCATCCAGTCAGGCGCCATCGGCAACGTGCGCAAGGTGGACCTCTGGAGCGGCAAGAACTGGGGCGGCGGCACGCGCCCGACCGACACCCCGCCTGTGCCCGAAACGCTGGACTGGGATCTCTGGCTCGGACCGGCGCCCTACCGGCCCTATCATCCGACCTATCTGCCCGGCGAGTGGCGGCGCTGGTGGGATTTCGGCACGGGAACCCTGGGTGACATGGGATGCCATATCATCGACCCGGCGTGGTGGGCGCTGAAGCTCGATGCGCCAACGAGCATCGAAGCGCAGCCGGAACCGTTCAGCGACGAGACGTATCCAACCAAGACGATCATTACGTGGGAATTCCCCGCGCGTGGGAATCTCCCGCCGGTGACGGTGCGCTGGTTCGACGGGGAGAATCGACCCCCTCGGCCTGCCGAGCTGGAGGAAGGGCGCAAGCTGCCCGATCAGGGTGGTTTGTACTATGGCGACAAGGGCACGCTCCTGCTGCCGCACGGCAGTCGGCCGGAGCTGATTCCGTACGCAAAGATGAGAGAGTTCAAGCCGCCGGAGCCCTTCCTGCCGCGGGAGAAAGAAGGCGACCGCGGCCACTACCTGGAATGGGTCCGTGCCTGCAAGGGCGGGCCGAAGCCGCTGTCGAATTTTGACTACGCCGGTCCGCTGACCGAGGCGATCCTGCTGGGCAACATCGCCGCCAAGGCCGGGCGCAAGATCGAGTGGGATAGCGCCTCGCTGAAGGTCACGAACATGCCCGAGATCAATCAGCATCTGAGCCGGCGATATCGCCAGGGCTGGACCCTGTAGGAACGACGGCGCGAGCGGTTTGGGGAATGGACAGCAATCCAACGGTCAGTTCAGGAGAACGTCAGATGAGCAAACGAATGAGAGTGGGAATCGCTCTGCTGGTGGCAGGGACGTGTATCTGCGTCGCCGGCGTGGCCCAGACCGAGGCGAAGGAACAATGGCGTCTCGGGACGCAGGCATACAGCTTCAATCGCTTCACGTTCTACGAAGCGGTGGCCAAGACGAAGTCGGTGGGACTGAAGTACATCGAAGCCTATCCCGGCCAGAAGATCAGCAAGGAGCACGGGGATGCCACGTTGGACCACAGCATGTCGCCCGAACTGAGACTCCAGGTGCTGGAAATGCTCAAGGAGCAGGGGCTCAAGCTGGTCAACTACGGCGTGGTCTCGCTTCCGAACAACGAGGAGGAATGCGGCAAAGTGTTCAATTTCGCGCGCGACATGGGTATCGAGACGATCGTGTCCGAGCCGCCGGAAGATGCCTTCGGTCTGATCGATAGGCTCTGCCAGGAGTACAAGATCGCTGTGGCGATCCACAACCACCCGAATCCCTCTCACTACTGGAACCCCGACACGGTGATGAAGGTCTGCGAAGGTCGCAGCCAATGGATCGGCGCCTGCGCCGACACCGGGCACTGGACGCGCTCGGGGATCGATCCGGTCGAGGCGGTCAAGAAGCTCGGTCGGGCCGGCAGAATCCGCAGTCTGCACTTCAAGGACCTCAACGAGTTCGGCAATCGTGATGCTCACGACGTGATCTGGGGCACAGGCGCCAGCAAGGCCGGTGCGGTCCTGGCGGAACTGGCGTCGCAGAAGTTCGACGGGACCTTCTCCATCGAATACGAGTACAACTGGGACAACAGCGTGCCGGAGATCGCCGGCTGTGTGGATTGGTTCCATCGGACGGCCTCGGACATCGGCGTCAGTAAGTGGGACTACCTGTTCGATGGCAAGAACCTCGGCGCCTGGGACGGCGATCCTCGCCTGTGGTCGGTCAAGAACGGGGCCATCCGGGGCGAGACGACGCCCGAGAACCCCGCGCGGGGCAACACGTTCCTGGTGTATCGCGGCGGCGCGTTCGGTGATTTCCACCTGAACCTGAAGTTCCGTATCCTCAGCGGCAACTCCGGCGTGCAGTACCGCAGCAAGGAGTTCGATAAGTGGCGGATCAGTGGGTACCAGGCCGAAGTGGAGAACAATCCCGGTACGGTGGGCTTTCTGTACGACGAGGGCGGGCGTGCCTGGCTGGTCAACGTGGGCGACCTGATGGTGATCGACGAGGCCGGCGAGAAGGTCGTTCGCGGTCGGGTCAACGATCAGAAACAGCTCGTCGAGGACGGTTACTACAAGGACAAGGACTGGAACGAGTACGACATCATCTGCCAGGGCAACCACCTCCAGCATTTCCTCAACGGCTATCAGACGATGGAACTGCTCGACAACGACCGTCTAACGGCGCCGGGCGATCCGCAGGATCGCAAGGGCGCCTCGCGGAAAGGACTGCTGGCCCTGCAACTTCACGCCGGCCCGCCGATGATCGTGGAGTTCAAGGACATCCGCGTCAAGCGTCTGTATCCGAAGTACGGTGACGCCCAACTGGTCTTCAACGGCCAGAGTCTCGATGGCTGGGCCACGAAGGCCGAATCGGGCAAGGCTGACAAGTGGGTGGCTGGCAAAGCCCAGGTCTCTTCAAGCAATCCCAAGCAGTTGGAGACGGTCGAAGGCACCGGTGAGTTGATCAACCTGACGCCCGAGCACGGCGCCAGCCGCGACATCTACTCCAAGGCGAAGTTCGGCGACTGCCGGATTGAGCTGGAGGTCATGGTGCCGCAGGGGTCCAATTCGGGCATCTACGTGATGGGCGAGTACGAGGTCCAGGTGTTGGACAGCTACGGCAAGATGCGCATGGGCAACGGGGACATGGGCGCCATCTACGGAGGCTTCTCGCCCCCGGTCAACGCGTCGAAGAAGCCGGGCCAGTGGCAGCAGTACGTCATCGAGTTCCGAGCCCCGCGATTTGATGCCGATGGCAAGAAGACGCAGAACGCCGAGTTCGTGAAGGTTGAGCTTAACGGCAAGGTGCTGCACAAGAACCTCGTCATGCCCGAGCAGACGCCCGGCGGCCTGACGGGCAAGGAATCCCCCGTCGGTCCGCTGATGTTCCAGGGCAACCATGGACCGGTGGCTTATCGTAACATCATCGTGAAGCCCTTGCTGAATTGAGATCGGCGAGGCGCTATGGATACCAGTGTGTCGGAATCAGGGATTATGGGACGCCGGGGAAAATCAGGGGAGTTTCCTTGACAATCCCGATGGCGGCCCCCATAATAACGGCCCAAAATTCCGACGGTTCGTCGAGAGTGGATGTGTTACCTTTTTGGAGCGAATAAGAGCACAATGAGCGATCAAAAGAAGAACGAGAGAATGGATCGACGCAGCTTCCTGCGGTCCACCGCCGCGGTCGGCGCCGGACTGGCGATCGCCCCGCGCGTTCTGGCCCAGGCGGGCGGCGCGAAGCCTGACGATATCAATGTGGCTCTGTTGGGCGCCGGTGCCGAAGGGCAGGTTTTGATGGAAGCCGCCCTCAAGATCCCGGGCGTGCGGTTCAAGGCGGTCTGTGACATCTGGGAGGCCTACAACCTCAAGCGGGTCTCCCGCCTGATGGCCCGCTACGGTCACGAGAACAACGCCTACGTGGACTACAAGGAGATGCTCGACAAGGAGAAGGGCAAGATCGATGCGGTGATCATCGCGACGCCCGACTTCTGGCATGCCGAGCACGCCATCGCCTGCATGGAAGCCGGCCTGCATGTCTACTGCGAGAAGGAAATGTCGAACGAGCTGGCCAAGGCCAAACAGATGGTCGAGGCCTCGAAGCGGACCGGCAAGCTCCTGCAAATCGGCCACCAGCGCCGCAGCAATCCGCGTTACATCCACTGCTACGAGAAGCTGATCAAGCAGGCCAACATCCTGGGACGCATGACCACGGTCAATGGGCAGTGGAATCGCGCTGCCAGCGAAGACCTGGGATTTCCCGAGAAGGCCGCCATTCCGGACGACGTGCTCGCCAAGTACGGCTTCAAGAACATGTCGCAGTTCCGCAATTGGCGGTGGTACAAGGGCCTCGGCGGCGGTCCGATCGTGGACCTCGGTTCGCACCAAATCGACATCTACAGTTGGTTCATCGGATCGAACCCACGCTCGGTCATGGCCAGCGGCGGGACCGACTACTACGACAAGGCGACGCACGAGTGGTACGACTCGATTCTGTCGATCTTCGAATATGACACGCCCAAAGGTGTGGTGCGCGCGTTCTACCAGGTTCTGACGACGAACAGCGCCCAGGGCTACTACGAGCAGTTCATGGGCAATGAGGGCACGCTGGTGATGTCCGAGTCGGCCAGCCGCGGTCAGGTATATCGCGAGCCGACGGCCCCCGAGTGGGACAAGTGGGTCAAGCTCGGGTTCCTGAACGAGCCGAAGAAGGAAGAAGTTAAAGCCGCGGCCGACGCCGTGCTGGATGTGCGCGAGACGGCGGCGCCGCCGGCGTACGAGATCCCGGTCACCATGGAAGGCAAGCCCTACCACCAGCCGCACCTCGAGAACTTCTTCAATGCCATGCGAGGCAAAGAAAAGCTCAATTGCCCGGGCGAAGTCGGCTACGAATGTGCAGTCACCGTCCTGAAGGTCAACGAGGCGGTCGAGGCGGCCTGCAAGCTCGAATTCAAGCCGGAAGAGTTCCACATTTAATCGGCGTTCGAGGATATCCGCCCGGTGGTCTGTCATCGATGGCACAGCAAGAAAGGAACTGAGATAGCCTTGAGAAGAGAACTGATCTTAGCCGCTGTCTTGTTGCTCCAGTTGTCTCTGGCGACGGTTTGGGCGCAGGAATCGCCGGAGGCAGCGAAAGGCCTGCTGGGCGACGAGAGCGACGGGAGCCGGGCGCATTCGGTCCATCTGATACCTCTGATCGCCGAAAACGAAGACGGGCAGAAGGGCGATGCGATCACGCCCGACGCGGATCCTCTGCTGCCTTTCTCGACGAAGTTCACCTGTGGCGAATGCCACAGTTACGACCTGATCCAGCACGGGTGGCACTTCAATGCGGTTGACAGCAATGTGCCACCCGGCCGGCCGGGCGAACCCTGGATCTACGTGGACAGCAAGCTCGGAATCCAGGTTCCTCTTTCATATCGCTCCTGGACCGGTACGATCCAGCCCAGCGAGTTCGGGCTGTCTGAGTTTGCGTTCACCAAGTTCTTTGGCCGGCATATGCCGGGCGGCGGACCTGGCGAGGTCAAGTCGACCGATGTCGAGGACATTGGCCGGCAATACGTCTCCGGCGCGCTTCCGATCAACTGCCTGGCCTGCCACAACGGCCACTACGGCCAGGACATGGGAGGTGTCAATGGCTGGGCGGTTCAGATCGCGGTCAAGGAGAACTATCGCTGGGCGGCGGCCGGTGCGTGTGAGTTTGCTTCTGTCAAGGGTTCCGCTGCCGACATGACCGAGGCGTTCGACCCGTTCATGCCCGAGGGCGATGAGAAAGAGCCGCATGTGGTGTACCACGAAGGCGCGTTCGACGCCGACAACCAAGTGCTGTTCGACATCGTCCGCGAGGCCCCGAACGAGCGGTGCTACTACTGTCATTCGGATGTGTACTTCAGCGGCGAGGAGAAGACCGAGAAATGGTCGTCCGAGGAGGATGTCCATCTGAAGGCCGGCCTGAAATGCGTCGACTGCCACCGCAACGCCATTGGCCATAACATCGTGCGGGGCTATCCGGGCGAAGGTGAAGTCTCGGACAACCCGCTCGTGGCGACCACGACGTGTGAGGGATGCCATCTGCCGGAAGGGTCAGGCGTGCCTGAGGCGGCCCGTCTGGGTGCGCCGGTACCTGTGCACGTGGGTTTGCCTCCGGTGCATTTCGAGCGTCTGACCTGCACCGCGTGCCATTCTGGTCCGTGGCCGGGCAATGAGGCGGTCTTCACCAAGACGTCTCGCGCCCATCGCCTGGGCACACCCAACGTGAACAAGGCCGAAGAGATGGTGCCGCACATCTTCTCGCCGGTCTTTGCCAGAGAGGGTGACAGGATCTCGCCGCACAAGACGATGTGGCCGGCCTTCTGGGGCAAACGCGTCGCCGACGAAGTGACTCCGATCGAGTTGGCTGTGGTCGAGAAGGCTGTCGGTGACGCTCTCGGAGAGATCGAGGGCGCCGCGAGCGGGACTTGGCCGGGCTTGTCGAAAGAAAAGATCGCCGGCGCTCTGAAAGCACTATCGGCGGCGGCGGGCGCCAACGCCGTTTACGTAGCCGGCGGCTCGCTGTATTCTCTGAACGATGCGGGCGAGATCCAAGAGCAGACGGACCATCCGGCGGCGCAGCCCTACATGTGGCCGCTGGCTCATGCGGTCCGTCCGGCTCCGCAGTCGCTGGGAATCCGGTACTGCACCGACTGCCACGCGACTGACTCGCCGTTCTTCTTCGGCAACCTGCTCGTCGACAGCCCGGTCGCATCCGAAATCGTGGCGACGAAGCAGATGGTTGGCTTCCAGGGGATCCGACCGTTCTACGCCTGGGCGTTCTCCGCGTCGTTCGTGTTTCGGCCGTGGTTTAAGGTCGTGGCGCTCGGGGCGTCAGCCATTCTGGGCGTGGTGCTGCTGCTGTACGGGCTCAAGGCGCTGGGAGCCATTGCCAAGGTTCTGGCGGAAGACGAATAGACTTTACTTGGACGAGTGATCACGATGTTTCAGACCGTATCGATTCTTGTGCTGTTGGCCACCTTCATCGGTGTCGTCGCCCACTGGTTCGCGTTTCCGGCCAGTTCGGAATGCCGGGGCGGTGCGGGCATCGTTCGTGGAATCGTCCACGTCTTCAGCCTTCTGCTGATCGAGCAGCGCAACAGCCTCCTGGGGGCCCTCAAGAAGCTGTGCTACCTCCTGACGGTGGTGTGTTTTCTGGTTCTGGCCATCACAGGTTTTTGGCCGCTGCTCGTGCAAGGCGAACCGCACATCTCCGGCTACCTCATGATGATCCACGCGACGTTCGCGCCGGTCTTTGCCATCTGTCTGGCGATTCTGGCCATCACGTGGGCCAGCCGCTATCGTTTCGCCGGGGGCGATTGCCCGTGCTTGGAGCGGCTGCTGCGTCGCGTGACCCGCCTACATATCCCGGAACCCAAGGGACGCTGCAAGTGCGCGACAACCGTCCAGAAGATCGCATTCTGGGCTGTCGTCGTCCTGGCGCTGCCCCTGATCCTTTCGATCGTGCTGAGCATGCTGCCGCTGTTTGGGACGCACTATCAGGAATTGGCCTTGACGATCCATCGCTGGACGTCCATCGTGTTCTTCGTTGCGGTGATCGTTCATACCTATCTGTCTGTACGGGTGCGAATCGCGCAGTAAGGTGTGTGCGGCGCGAGCCGCATTTTCAGGGCCACAAGGCCCGTTTCTGAGTTCTTCACGCCCGACCGGCTGGAGCAGACCGGCTGGGCGTGGTAGTGGTCCGACGGCCGACGCGACGGCTCAGAGGCATGGGGAGAAAGCGCGTGCAGCAGAGGATCAGGTCTATGTCCGGCCCGGCTCTGGTGTCTATACCCCAGTTTGCCTATTGCGGAAGGCGTACATGTGCCGATTCTATATGTGGACGTAAGTGAGTCGGGGTATTTGATTTAGGAGAGCCGATCATGAGCAACGGAGTATTACCAAGTTACCTGAGTATGGCCAAGGCCAACCCGCCCACGAACCGGGCCGCCTGGTACAAGAACACCGCGCCGACCTACGCCGGGATCTTCCTGTGGTTTGTGTTCTGGAGCCAGGCCCCCAGTGGTGGTGGCAATGCCCCGGGCGGCGCCCTCTCGCAAGGCGTCGGGGTGGCCCTGCTCGGACTCGTCATTGCGGCACTGCTCTGTCACTTCCTGTTCTACCTGGTTCCAGGAATGCTGGGCATGAAGACAGGACTGCCTCTGTATGTTGTCGGCAGCTCGACCTATGGCACTCAGGGTGGCTTCCTCATGCCGGGATTCCTCATGGGCGTCCTGCAATTTGGCTGGCTCGGCGTCAACGCCTATTTCGCTTCGCTGGCTTTGGCACCGCTGTTCGGGGGCAGCACAATCGCTCAGCAGGTGATCGCTGTGGTCTGGGCGGTCGTCGCGGCGTTCGTTGGGCTCAAGGGCATCCAGTATGTTGCCAAGGTTGCGACGTTTCTGCCTCTGATTCCCATTGCGATCCTTCTGATTCTGCTGGTCAAAACGGTTGGTGGAATCGGTGACTTCGACGCGGCGAAATTCGTTGCGGCTGGGACAGCTCCGGAGGCCGCTGGAGCTACCGGCCTGGGTCTCTTCGGGGTGATCGCACTCTGCATCTCGTTCGTAGTCGGTTTCTTCGCTACGGCCGGGGCGGCTGGCGTGGATTTCGGCACGAACAGCATCGATGGCAAAGACGTTCAAATGGGCGGTATCTTCGGCATCGCGGTCGCCACGATCGTCTCGGCGGGAGCAGCCGTGCTGATCGCTGCCGGGGCCTTCGGTGCGACAGGCACCTACGCGGCGAATCCTGCGGATGCGGGCTTCATGGGCAATGTGATGGGCTCTCCGGGAGCAGGCAAGACAATGGCTTTGCTTCTTGCGGTTGCTGCCTTCCCTCCGGCGTGCTTCTCCTCGTTCATCGCGGCCAACAGCTTCAAGACGACTCTGCCCAAGGTCAATCCCTTCGTCTCTGTGGGAATTGGCACGGCCGTCAGTGTCGTGCTGGCCGTCACCGGTTGGGCTGGTCAGGCCGGCAGTGTCTTCACGGTTATCGGCGCCTCGTTCGGTCCGATCTGTGGTGCCATGATGGTGGACTATCTGCTGGCCGGCAAGAAGTGGGCCGGTCCTCGCAAGGGCTGGAACCAGGCCGGCTGGATTTCGTGGGCCGTCGGATTCATCGTGGGTATCGCTCCGCTGGTCGGGCTTGCCAACATTCCGGCCGCGCCGCTGGTGGCCTTCATCGTTGGGGCGGTCATCTACTTCGTGCTGGCCAAGGCAGGGCTTCAGCCGCCGGTGGTGCAGTTGGCCGGCGCCGAAGCGAAGTAGGTGCGCGGACGATCCACGGTTTCGTTGCATCATTGCATGTGTGTCGCAGGGGTCTGATCTCGGTCAGACCCCTGGTTTTTTGTCTCTATCCGCACCCGCGGGGTCGCTGGCTGACGGCGCAAGAAACGCCCCGGCGATGTAACAAAATCCCCTGCGGCGCAACTTGACAAGGCGGAGACAGGCCGATACCATGCCTGTTCCTAACCGTCGGGGCCGGCGCCAGTAGCGTGGGCCGAGTCAGCGAAACAATGACACGAAACTCTGGACTTGTTGAGGTCAAGGAAATGGGAAAGAGGAATGTAGGTTCGATGATGAAGTCAGTCTCTCTGGCGTTGCTCGTCGTGGCTCTGTGCTTCGGCCCGTCGTGCAAGAAGCAGGAGCCGGCCCCGGCACCGACGCCGAGTCAACCGGCCCAGCAAACGCCTGCCAAGGTGGAGGAGCCCTCGACGGCGGCCAAGGTGGCTAATGCGGTGACCGAGAAGGCCACGGAAGTTGTTGAGACCGCCAAGGAAGAAGTGAAGGCGGCGGTCGAGGAAGTCAAGGAGGCCGCCAAGCCGGCGGGCGACATGGCTCCCCTCGATATCAAGCTGCCCAAGCCGATGTTCGTCGGGACGCCGCAGGACACGCGCGTGCCCAACCTGAGGAAGCCCTCCGGCAAGGCCCGTCCGCCGTTCCTGGCACCGGCCGGCTGCAAGCTCCTGTCGCTAAACAAGCCGGTCTCGGCCAGCGACGAAGAGCCGATCATCGGTGATATCGAGATGATCACCGACGGGGACAAGGAAGCCGCGGACGGCAGCTATGTTGAGCTGGGCCCGTTCGTGCAGCACGTGACGATCGACCTCGAGCAGGAGGCGGAGATCGCCGCGATCGTCGTGTGGCACTATCACAAGCAGCCTCGCGTGTACTTCGACATGGTGGTCCAGATCTCCAACGACAAGGATTTCATCACCGGCGTCACCACGGTGTTCAACAATGACATCGACAACTCCGCCGGCCTGGGCATCGGCAAGGACATGCACTACACCGAAACCTCTGAAGGTGAGTTGATCGACTGCGTGTCGCAGGGCATGCCTAAGGGCCGCTACGTTCGGCTTTACAGCAATGGCAACACCAGCAACGACCTGAATCACTACATCGAGGTTGACGTTTACGGCAAGCCGGTTCAATGAAATGGCGCCGCTGGGCTCCTTCTGACAAAGGGGCCGGGTACTATTGGCTGGTGATACTCGTCGTGGCACTCGGGGCAATGGCGACCCGAGTGCCACGACTGCGAATGCGGCCCATGCACACCGATGAGGCCGTCCACGCGGACAAGTTCCGCGATCTGCTGGAGGCGGGCCAGTACGAATACGATCCCGATGAGTACCACGGCCCGACGCTCAACTACCTCACGCTGATCCCGGCTTGGTTCGCGGGGCAGCACAGATACAGCGAGGTCACGGAGGTCACCCTTCGCATCGTTCCCGTCGTAGCGAGCGTGATTCTGATCGCGCTGACCGTGTTTCTCATTGACGGCCTCGGCCCGGGGGCGATCGTCGCGGCCTTGCTCGCTGCGATCTCGCCAGCGATGTTCTTCTACAGCCGCTACTATATCCAAGAAACACTACTGGTCTGTTTCACATTTGGCGTGATCGTTTCTGGGTATCGCTATGCTCGAACGAGGAGCCTCGTGTGGATCGTGGCGGCCGGCGTGTTCGCAGGGCTGATGCATGCGACGAAGGAGACATGCATCATCGCGTTCGGCTGCATGGGGCTGGCTGGAGCAGTTCTGGTTCTCCTGCGGATGCGTAGGCAAGGCTCATGGCGCGATGCTTTCAGCGGCGTGCGGCTCGGGCGCGTGGTTCTCGGTCTGCTTGTCGCCGTGTGCGTCTCGGCCGTCTTCTTTTCGTCGTTCTTCCGCCACCCGCAGGGCATTGCGGATTCGTATCTGACGTATGCGTCGTATCTGGGCCGGGCCGGCGGGCACGACACCACGCACGTTCATCCGTGGCCTTACTACCTTCAGATGCTCGCCTTTTCGAAGTACGAAGGCGGTCCGGCGTGGACGGAAGGTGCGATCCTGCTGCTGGCGGCGGTGGGACTGGTTGCAGCGCTCAGGGGCAAACCCATCCTGGGGGCCAATCCCACCTTGCTGCGGTTCGTCGCGCTCTACACGGTGGCCATGACGGCGGTCTATTCGTCGCTTCCCTACAAGACGCCCTGGTGTCTGCTCGGCTTTCTCCACGGCATGATCCTTCTGGCCGGTGTCGGTGCGGTCGCGCTGCTGACTTGGGCTCGAAGGCCGATCATGCGAGCGGTGGTCGGGCTTGTTCTGATCGTCCTGGCAGGACACTTGGCTTTCCAGGCCTACCGAGCCGGCTTCGTTTACGCCAGCGACAGTCGCAACCCCTACGTCTATGCCCACACCTCTGAGGATATCTTCGCGGTGGTGGACCGCGTCGAAGATTTCGCCGGTCTGAACGGGTTGGGGGAGTCCGTGCCGATCCAGGTTGCGTGCTCGGGCAAGGACTACTGGCCGCTGCCCTGGTATCTACGGTCCTATGCGGTCGCCTGGTCGGTCGAGCTTCCTGCGAAGATCGGACCTCTGATCATCATCTCCGAGGATCTGGAAGGGGCCCTGGCCCATCGGCTCTACGTCGAGACGCCGAGCCAGGATCGACGCATGTATATGTACCTGTTCGATGATCCCTATTACCTGTGGCTCCGGCCGCAGGTCAAGCTCCTGGGCTTCGTCCGCAAGGACGTCTGGGAACTTTATCACCAGCGGCCGGACCCGACGGAGTTGTTGAAGGGCACGCATGACCAGCACACCGAACAACCCGTCGGCGAATCCGGCGGGACCGTTCGTCCAGAGTGACTGGGCTTCGGTTCCCGACGTGCATCGGTTCGGCCATCAGGCGATGGCGACAACGTTTGAGATTGTTGTCCAGCACGAGGATAGAGTCTACGCGCGACAGGCGGCCGATGCCGCGTTCGATGAGCTGGATCGGATCGAACGCGAGCTGAGTCGGTACATCGAAAACAGCGATGTCGCGAGGATCAATAGTCTTCCCGCCGGCAAGCCCCTCCTGCTCGGTCTCGATACATTCGAGTGCCTTAGCCTCTGTGCAGGTGTTTCTGCAGACACGGAAGGCGCCTTCGATGTAACGGTGGGCCTGCTCCTGGATTGCTGGCGAGACGCCGACAAGAAGCCCCGGACCCCGTCACAGGAGGAACTGGCGTTCGCACGAGAGCATACCGGCATGTCCCTGCTGCGTTTGGATGAAAGCCGGTACACCGTCGAACTGGTATCCAGTCCGGTTCGCGTGGACCTTGGAGGTGTGGGGAAGGGCTATGGTGTAGACCGCATGGGTGCCTCGCTGAGGGACTGGAGCATCGAGCGAGCCCTGATTCACGGTGGCTTCAGTTCCGTTCTGGCGCTGGAGACGCCGCGAGGCGCTGTCGGATGGCCCGTGACGCTGAGCGACCCGAATCGGGAGCGGGAACCCCGGACTCTGGCGCGTCTGAATCTGACGAACACGGCCGTCAGTGGGTCCGGCGTACGGAAGGGCGATCACATCATCGATCCGCGCATCGCCCGGCCGATCGAAGGCAAGATCGCGGCTTGGTCCATCACGCCCGATGCGGCGACAGGCGATGCACTCTCGACAGCGTTCATGGTTATGACCGTCGACGAGGTTCGCGACTACTGCGCTCGTCACAAGGGCGTTGCCGGTCTTCTCATCATGCCGAAGGATGGCGCGTCCGACGGCCCTGTCGCGATCGGCCCTTGGCGCGAGGGGGAGCTGCTCTATTAGCGGGACTTTTCCGGATGCGGATCGGTGCGGCGTCGGCTTTCGCGAACCATGGCGCATTTCAGCTCAAGTAGCTCCACCAGCACAGGCCATGGCGTCCGCGTGACCGACAACCGGCTGTCCAGATCGCAGGCCCACTCCACGGGGAATTCGCAGATCCGGTATCCCTGGCGGATCGCCCGCAGGATGATCTCGATGTCGAACATGAACCCGTCGGTGACACACTGGCCGTAGAGGGTTCTGGCCACGTCACCTTTGTACATCTTGAACCCGCATTGCGTGTCGGTCAGTTGCCGGGGGACGCCCAGGAGGGCGCGGACCATGGCTTTGAACGCGCGCGAGAAGAGACGGCGGTGCCAGGGCTGGTCCTGGAGGATGTCGCTTTCGATCAGCCGGCGGGAGCCATGTGCGAGGTCACACTGATCCTGCCGGAGCATTTCGAGCCCCTGGAGGGCGTTGCCGTAGGGAATGCACAAGCCGCAGTCGGCGAACATGACGTATCGGCCCGTTGAGGCTTGCATGCCCGTTCGGACAGCGTAGCCTTTGCCGTGGTGTGGCTCGTACCGGATGACTTCGAGACGGACCCCGGATGGGGCGCACACCTTTTTCGCCACTTCCGCAGTGTCGTCCTGGCTGCTGTCGTCGACCACGAGGATCTCGCCGGTCAGGGAGTTGCCCTTGAGAAACTGGGTGGCCGCCTTGATGTCGCGAGCGATCTTCTTGCTCTCTTCATAGGCCGGTATGACGATGGATAAATCCATTTCGTTCCTGTAGGGTGCGCGCCGCACACTTGTTTCTTCTACCTCGGCACACGATTGAATCTACGCTTCTCTCGTACGCGGCCCACATCCTTCTCGCGGCCCAAGAGGCAAGGATCGACCGAATCCATGCAGCCCATTATAGGCCAAACCCGCATCTGAGCAAGCGTTGCTTGACAGACGCTGGTCGGTAAAGGTATCATGATGGCGAAAGGACGGTGCAGGATGAGAGGGCTCGACCGTTTCGCGGATCATCTCGTGTCATCCGTGGCTTGCCTTGCGCTGG
>Ga0068714_10002476_pt1 | contig 23762 bp, 25 predicted proteins | sample MTBNYHSulfiMetaG_FD_62988 | JGI IMG/M metagenome (GOLD analysis project Ga0068714, IMG submission 62988) | Enrichment culture microbial communities from rom New York Harbor, USA that are MTBE-degrading - MTBE-NYH (New York Harbor Sulfidogenic)... | ecosystem: Environmental > Aquatic > Marine >... | reverse complement strand
GGACACTCGGTGAGTCACCGTCTGGTGGCCGATCTGTTGAACGCAAGCGGCTACAGCCTGCAGGCCAATCGAAAGACCCGGGAAGGGGCCTCCCACCCGGATCGCGATGCCCAGTTTGGCTACATCAACGAGCGGGTGCGCCGCCAGCACAGGAGGGGGCAACCGGCCATCTCGGTGGATACCAAGAAGAAGGAACTGATCGGGGATTTCAAGAACGGTGGCCGTGAATGGCGGCCCAAGGGAGACCCCGAGCCGGTCCTGGTCCACGACTTCCTGATTCCCGAGCAGGGCAAGGCGATCCCCTACGGGGTGTACGATCTGAAGCGCAACGAAGGCTGGGTGAGTGTGGGCATTGACCATGACACCGCGAGTTTTGCCGTAAACGCGATCCGGCGCTGGTGGAAGCTGATGGGTCACCCGGCCTACCGTGGGGCAAGCTCGCTGCTGGTGACCGCGGATGCCGGGGGGAGCAACGGCCCGCGGGTGCGGCTGTGGAGATGGGAGTTGCAGCAGTTGGCCAACCGCACGGGGTTGTCGATCACGGTGTGCCACTTTCCTCCTGGAACCAGCAAGTGGAACAAGATCGAACACCGGCTGTTCTCCTACATCGCCGTGAACTGGCGCGGCAAGCCGCTGGTCAGCCTGGCAGCCATCGTGAACCTGATCGGCTCAACAACGACCGCATCGGGTCTGCGCGTTCGCTCGGAGATCGACCAGGGTCGATATCCCAAGGGGGTCGTGATCACCGACGAGCAGATGGCGGCGTTGAACCTGAGGCCGCACGCATTCCATGGAGACTGGAACTACACGATCCGCCCGACTGCCGAGAGAAGATGACTCAGTTATTTCGTTACAGTTCCTAAGGGATGCCCGTAATACTGAAATATCGTAACTTCGGCATAACTCAGGTCCTTCGGTGACATAGGCTCGGATAGGAGGTCTTCTGGTGACATCGGAACGGCGTCAATCACGGGAAGTTGATGGCAAGGGAAGGACGGTTCGTGAGCTCCTTGGAGGAAAGAAATACTCGATTGACTACTATCAGCGGGAGTATAAGTGGCAGACCAAGCAGGTAGCGGAGCTTATCGACGATTTGGCTACAAAGTTCCTTGAGAGCTACGAGGAAAGCCACGAACGGAGCGCTGTGGCTGAATATGGCCACTACTTCTTGGGGTCTATAATTATCAGCGACAAGGATGGCCAGAAGTTTATAGCCGTAGGCCGGCAGGGCCAGCGTGGCCATGGAGTCCAGGAAGCAGGCGGCCAGGCGCCCCAGGCCGCCATTGCCCAGGCCCGCGTCGTACTCCCAGTCCTCCAGCTTCTCCAGCTCGTAGCCCAGCTCCTGCATGGCCCGGGAGGTCTGGTCCTCGAGTCCCAGGTTGAGGATGGCGTTGCCCAGGGCCCGGCCCATCAGGAACTCCAGGGACAGGTAATACACGCGCTTGGTGGAGTTCGTCAGGTGTACTGACCCACCCCTTCGTCATCGAACTGACCCACCTGGGGTATGCTTGGGTATCCAAGCGAGCCAGGGGGTACACCGATGCCACGGAGGAGAACAATGGCAGAGCTCAGAGACGTCATCCGACGCTTGAAGCTGGGTCACGGAGTGCGGGACATCCATCGCAGCACCGGCGTGCACCGTACCGTCGTGCGGCAACTGCGCGACCTGGCCTTGGAGCTGGGCTGGCTGGAAGCCGACCAGGAGCTGCCAAGTGAACAGCAGATCGAACAGGCCCGTCATCGTGTGGAGCAGCAGGCAGGGGCGGGAGCGCCTCTGTTCGAGCGGCTGGCTGCCCATGAGGAGGAGTTCCAGCGCTGGCACAAAGAGAAGTGCACCGCGGTGGTGATGCATGATCTGATCCGTAAAAGGGTGCCCTGTTCGCTCAGTACGGTGGATCGATACCTGCGCAGTCGCTTTCCGAAGCCGGTGCATCCCGTGAGCCGCCGGGATACGGTGCCCGGCAGGTCATGGAGGTGGATTTCGGATACCTGGGCATCAGCTACGATCCGGACACCCGACGCAATCGGCGCACCTGGGTGTTTTCGGGCCGCCTGCCCCACTCTCGCCGAGCCTGGAGGGAACGCTGCTTCGACCAGAAGCAGCCGACCTTCTTCGTGTGCCACATCCACGCCCTGGAGTTCTTTGCCGGAGTGGTGGATCGGGTAGTGCCGGACAATCTGAAGGCCGCCGTGGTCAAAGCCTCCTACCAGGACCCGATCGTCAACCGAGCCTACCGGGCGCTGGCCGAACACTACGGGTTTCTCATCGATCCCTGCCCTCCCTACCGCGCCAATCTGAAAGGCGGGGTGGAGAGTGGCATCAAATACATCAAGGGCCACTTCTGGCCCATCTTCCGCGAACGCCAACGCCAGAGGGGCCGTGAGATCCCCTGCGCGGATGATCTGCAGCAGGAGCTGGAGCAGTGCGGCCGCGAGGTGGCCGACAAGCGCCTGGTGGGTGGTGTGGGCCGCAGTCCCGAAGAGATCTTCGCCACCGAAGAGGCCGCCGCGCTCAAGCCGCTGCCCTCCCGCCGTTGGGATCCCGTGAGCTGGGCGGAGCCCTCGGTGGGGCCGGATTGGCGTGTACAGTTCGAGAAGGGCTTCTACTCGGTGCCGTACTGCTACATCGGGCACAAGGTCCTGGTCTACGGTGACCGCAGCCGGGTGCGCATCTACGCCGGCACCCGGGAGATCGCCCTGCACGCACGGGTCCAGCAGCCCTGGGGCAAGAGCATCAAGGAAGAGCATGCCCCGCCGCACTCACAGGAGTGGCTGTCCATCGACCGCAGCGGCCTGCTGAAGTGGGCCGGTCGTTTGGGCGAGCCCGTGGGAGAGCTGGCCGCCGCGATCCTGGCGGACAAGGCGGTGGAGGGGATGCGCCCGGTGCGGCCGTTGGTCCGTCTGGCCGACACCTATTCCGTGGAACGTCTGGCTGCTGTCTGTCGCCGAGCCCTGCTGTATGAAACCCTCACCTGCCGCAGCGTGAAAGAGATCCTGCGGCAGAATCTGGACCGGCTTCCCCTGGTCCAGCCTGCAGAGCCGGACGGGCAGATCGCCTTTCGCTTCCAGCGCGAGCAGGGCTACTTCGATCCTGCCCGGCATCCTCGATACCCTGGGCAGTCGCCTGGAACAGGCGCAAGGGGAGAAATGGAGCTACTCCCAGTTCCTGGATTTCCTGCTCTCCGACGAGGTGGAACGCCGCGACCGCAAGCAGCTGTACCTGTTTGCTGACCGGACCTCCTCGGCGACGATGCAGGCGAATCAGCTGCGGATGTACTTCTCCGCCCTGGCCTACGTGCTGATGAATGAGCTCAGGAGTCGAGCCCTCCAGGGCACCGAGTTCGCCCAGGCCCAGTGCCATACCATTCGGCTGAAGCTGCTGAAGATCGGAGCACAGGTGAAGCTCAGCGTGCGCCGGATCTACGTGAGCTTCGCCTCAGGGTATCCGTACCAGCAGAGCTTCTTCCAGATCTTCACAAACCTGAGAACGGCGTACCCACAGCTGAGCTGAAGGTTCGAACGCCACCGAATCGGGCCAACTGCGGGATAGGTCTGCCCTGGAACCATGATACCCGGCGATTTCCGCCCTCGCCGAGCACTGTTGCGGCGCTCTGACCGATCAGGACGCCAGTATCCGACGACCGAGGGGCTACTCGTCGCCCCCCTGCGGCCCCACTACCGCTCCATCCCCGCCGCGGCCGTTCAACCCCGCGGGGTGTGAGAAAAGCGGGCCAGCAAATAGAGTACTCGATTCGTCGACGAAAATCCGCCAAGGTAAGTGTCATACTTTCACCCCCGTGGGCTACGATGCAAATTGAATAGAGTGTCCGAGCTTCGGTATCCGGCTGTGACAAACCTTCGCGGCTGTGCTTTATTTGTGTCCGCGTCTCAGAGCCACCGGACGTCGCTTCTGTGACACGCCGACATCATCCGATTGATGTCCTCGATAACCTATTTTCCTCGATATCTCCTCGGCCGCTTGTACGACCATGTCCTTATAGCGCGGGATTTCACTGTCGGGCAACCTGACCGTTGGAACCGAAACACTCACGGCGCCACAGACTACAGAATTGTTATCTCGTACAGGAGCAGCGACGCAGCGTACCCCGATCTCGTGCTCCTCGTTGTCTATCGCATAGCCTTTTTGCTTTATTGATGATAGCTCATGGTCCAGATCAGTCCTGCGAACTATCGTGTTGTCGGTGTATCGAATCAGCTTTTCCTTTTTGAGAATACGATCTTGCTCTTTTCGGGGAAGAAAAGCCAAAAGGGTTTTACCAACACCTGTGCAATGGGCAGGCGCACTGCGGCCAACCCGTGACATCATCGATACGCGCAATGTCTGCATCGATTCGACCTTTCCGAGGTACACCAATTCGTCTTCATCCAGAGTCGCCAGATGCACGGTCTCGCCGGTTTCGCGCGCAAGTTCATTTACGACGGGTTCTGCCTCCCGCCACAACTCCATGCGCTCAAGCACTGCCATCCCAATCTCGAAGATTTTAAGCGTTAAGCCATACTTGTCTGTCTGCGGATCCTGAAATACAAAGCCCAAATCCATAAGTGAGACAAGAAACCTGTACACGGTGCTCTTGTCCATCGAGATACCCTTCAGATGGGTAGAAACGCGATCGGTTAGTTCCGTGATCCCTAGGCTCCGAGCATAAGAGAGGCATTCCAGGATCTTCATGGTCTTGAAAACAGCCTTTATTGGAGCAGGTCTTTTCATACGCTGTCCTTCTCTGAATTGGAATCCAAATTCATGTTTGGATTGTACTACAGGAACAAGCTGTCGTCCAGTAGTTTTTTGAAACACTGTTTCTGTTTCACATTGATTATGGCAGGATGGACACTTGCAGCGCCCGGGGGTTAGAAAGTAATGAAATACTGTTTTATTTATTCTTGACAGGTAATACATCTTGTCATATACTGATCTAAAAAATAAAACAGGGTTGGATTTTTACGTCGTATGTGGGGTAAGGGATTGAAGGAAGGATCGAAACCGCTAAGCGCTGCTCAGCGTTTCCGAAATCTCATTTCGCAGAGAACGGTGTTGGGCATTTTTGCTAAATCCCAGGATCCAGCCTTTGTTGAGATCATCGGCCACACAGGTTTTGATTTTGTAGTCCTGGACCTGGAACACGGCGCCAACACCGTATTATCTCTTCAGAACCTCATCAGAGCAGCCGAAGTGACAGGTCTGGTTCCGATCGTACGGGTAAAGGAAGATACTCCTTCATTGATCTCAGAAGTGCTGGATGTGGGTGCTGCAGGCGTGCAGGTTCCCCAGATCAGCACGCGGAAGCAGGCGGAGAAAGTACTGCAGGCGGCTCGCTTCACTCCCTTAGGTATGAGAGGAGTCTGTCGCTTTGTGCGTGCGGCTGAGTACTCTGCACTGGACAGGTACGAATATTTCACCCGAGCCAATACCGCAATTATCGCCATGCAATTGGAAGGGGTGGATGCGATCGAAAATATCAAGGAAATTCTATCGGTGTCCGGTGTGGACGTGGTTTTTATTGGACCCTACGACCTCTCGCAGTCGCTCGGCGTTCCAGGGCAGGTTGATGATCCGCAAGTCGCTCAAGCAATGAAGGCTGTTGTGGATGAGTGTATGGAACAGAATGTGGTGGTGGGAACGTTTATTGACACAATCGAAGAAGCCCGGAAGTGGAGCGCTGCAGGTGTTAAGTACTTGTGTTACTCGGTTGATGTCGGTCTGTTCACTGAGAAATGTCACGAAACAATTCAAGTCTTGCGGGCTTTTCTGACATAGGAGGACAAACCGTGAAACTCAAAGGCAAAGTTGCCGTCATTACCGGAGGTACCATAGGCATTGGTGCCGCCATTGGGCGTGTTTATGCTGCTGAAGGCGCCCGGGTGGTCCTGATCGGCAGAAACGGTGCCAAGGGAGAAGAGACCTGTAATTCCGTCCGCAGCGAAGGGGGAGATTGCAGGTTCTACGTCGCGGATGTATCCAAAGCCGATCAGGTCGACAAGGTCGCTGCTCAAATTCTGAAGGATTACACCCAGGTGGATATTCTGGTGAATAACGCCGGGATTTGGAAACCCGGCAAGGTTACCGATCTGGAGGAGACGACCTGGGACAGCGTCCTGGATACGAATCTCAAAGGAATGTTTTTGGTCTCCAGGCATTTTCTTCCCGGCATGATGGAACGGAGATGGGGGGTTGTCATAAACATGGCATCCGTCGCGGGTTTGGTTGGTGCACCGGAAGCGTCCGCCTACGCAGCCTCCAAGGGCGGAATCGTGAACCTCTCACGCAGCATGGCGCTGGATTATGCGCCCTTCAACGTACGGGTTAACTGCCTGTGTCCGGGGATGACGGAAACGGCCCAGGGGCAGTCGGTGGTGGCTCATTACAAACCCACCGGCGATCAGACCGAGGAAAAGCGCAACTGGCAGCCTCTCCGCCGGGTCTGCATGCCCGATGACGTGGCAAAGGCTGCGCTATACCTCGCTTCGGATGACGCGGAGTTCATGACCGGGTCGATCTTCGTGCTTGATGGGGGTCTTACGGCGCAATAGGGAGATAGCATTTGCGGGGGAGAAAGGAGGTGATGAAGGAGAGAATGAGATTTTAACGTGAGTAGGCAGGTGGTTCTGTGTGTGTTACTAGAGGTACATTTTTTGTGAAAGCAAGGAGGAATCAGAAGTGAAAAGAGCTTTCTATCTGGTAACAGTTCTGATCGTGCTGGGCTTGGTTTTTTCCGTCGGTCTCTCTGCCGGAGGCGAGAAAGAAAAGACGACGGGAGCCACTACCCTCGTGGTCTGCATTAGAGGGCTGGACAACCCCTATCACGCGAATTACGCGGTGGGAGCAAGGGAACTGGGAAAGAAGTTGGGACTCCCGGTCGATGTCCTAACCAGTGAGGCAAACAGCCAGAAGCAATTCGCGGACCTGAGGGCTGAGATCGCCAAGACCGGCGGCAACATGGTTGCAAGTGTTGATCCCAACGAGGCCCCAGATGTCGTTGCCATTGCCAAGATGCTCGAAGAAGCGGGTGTGTACTGGGTGAACTGGTGGAACAAGCCGCCGGATGTCAAGGTGTGGGACTATCCTCACTGGGTGTCTCATGTCGCCTTCGATGCTGTGGGCCAGGGCTACTACAACGCCAATGAGCTGTTCAAGACCTTCGGGAATAACGGTACGATCATCGCCATCCAGGGCATGCTGGCCAACAATGCAGCTATCGGACGATTCGAAGGTCTCCAGAAGGCGTTGAAGGAGAATCCCGGTGTCAAGCTTCTGCAATGGGAAACCGCAGAGTGGGATACGACAAAAGCCTACAACATCACGAAGTCACTGCTTGCCGCTTACCCGAATGTGGACGGCGTGTGGGCGGCGAATGACAACATGGCCATGGGCGCCATCCAGGCTCTGAAGGAGGCTGGGCTGGCAGGGAAGGTCCTCGTGTGCGGTACCGATGGGAATCCTGAGGCTTTCGATGCAATCAAAGCCGGAACCATGATCTCAACAGAATTCCAGGACTCCCGCTATCAGGCCCAGTTCGGTTTGAGCATGGCCCTTGATGCGAAAAACGGAAAGCTGGATGTAGAGGAGCTTCCCAGGAAGTACCGCTCCTGGCTGATCCCCGGAGTTCCGGTGAACCGCGACAACGTCGATGAGTTCGTGGAGGAGTACATCGAGAAGATGCCCGAGTACGATTTGTCGGATTACTTCGCGAGTTGGCGGGGTGAAGCGCCCTAGATCAGTGAACGCAGATCAGGAACGGGAAGAACCCTGATCTTACTCGAATAGAACCTCCGCATGGCTGGGTCGCTTCTGCCGTGCGGAGGACTGTTTTTCCTTGCCGTCAAGGTGCTGTTGACATACACTCGCTGAAGGGGGGAGCACAACTCATGATAGACGAGAGCAGCAAGCGAGGTTATCTGACCTGGCTCGGGAAGCGCTTCCCTGCTTCCCTCCTGGCCGCCAGAGCGTGGCTGCGGCGTTTCGGCATCCTGGCCCAACTTCTCTCTTTGGTGATCATAGTCGGTGTATTCGCGATCGGGACGAAGGGGAAATATCTTTCCTGGGCGAATATGCAGGTAATACTCAGTCTTGCGGCGATTCCGGCGATCTTCGCTATCGGACTGCATACGACGATCATACTCGGGGGAATCGACCTTTCAGTCCAGGGAGTGGCCTCTCTGTGTGCAGTTTTCGTCGGCTTTTTATTGAGGAACCAGTACAACTCCAATGACGTGGGACTGTTGATCATCCCCGTCTCAGTAATTATTGGCGGAACTGCCGGAGTGATAAACGGTCTGCTAAATACGGGCCTGAAAATTCCGTCTTTTATGACCACACTTGGGATGAGCTGGATACTCTACGGGATGGCCGTCTACATGGGCAAGGCTGTTAATGTCCAGATTCTCGATAGCAGAATAGGGGATTTCGTTTCCGCCGAGATTTTCGGCTTCCCCCAGATTGCGATCCTTGCGATTTTGATCGCTGTTGTAGTCCAGGTGATCGAAGACCGCACGCGCTTCGGTCGCTACATATATGCGATCGGTGGCGATGAAGTGATCGCCAAGCAAGCGGGTGTCAAGGTCGGGGGGATCAAGATCGCCGTTTTTACGATGGCCGGGGTCATCTACGGTTTGGCGTCGCTTCTGCTCACCTGCCGTCTAGGCGTGGCGACCTCGCGAATGGGCCTCGACATTCTATTTCCGACCATCACGGCGGTCACGGTTGGCGGCGTCGCCCTGACAGGTGGGATCGGGGGCGCCAAGAATGCTGCCCTGGGCGCTCTAATCGTCACCGCGCTCAACAACGGCTTGGTATTGATGCAGGTGAGCCCCTATATTCAACAGGCTGTGAACGGCGTGGTTCTGATTACTGCGGTCGCTCTAACGCTGGACAGGAAGAAGCTGGGCTTCATCAAGTAGAAAAGGCGAAACTATGAGTGACATAAATAACGGTGAGAGCCGGGACATTGCAGTAGCTCTGCGTCAGATCACGAAGGTGTATCCCGGAGTGGTCGCCCTTGACCGTGTTGACCTCACGATCCACAGCAAAGAAGTGGTCGGACTGGTGGGTGAAAACGGTGCGGGGAAATCGGTGCTCATGAAGATCATGATCGGATTAGAGCAACCGGACGGTGGAACCATCACACTCAGGGGCAAAAAGACGACGCTGAAAGACCCTTCGGATTCGATCAAAAACGGAATCGGGATGGTATTTCAGGATGGTTCCCTGGTTCCAAATCTTTCAGTTATGGAGAACCTTTTCCTCTGTCATGAGGCGGAGTTCAGTAAGTTCGGCATTTTGTCGGTGAAGGCGATGCGCGATGCCGCCCGGCAGCTTCTGGGCCAGCTGAAACTAGAAATCGACCTGGACTCGCCGGTCGCAGCGATCAGTCCTGCCGAGAGGCAGATGGTGGAGATTTCCCGTCTGCTTTGGCTTTCGCGGAAGTACGGACAGGAGAATCCCGTTTTGATCCTCGACGAGCCGACCACGGTGCTGGCCGATGCGGAGAGGAACCGGCTCTTTTCGATCCTAAAGGATATCAAGGAGCAGGCATCGGTCATTCTGATCTCTCACCGGCTGCAGGAGGTCCTGGAAAACAGCGATCGCATCGTCGTGTTGAAAGACGGGAAGAACGTCACGGAGATCGCGGCTTCGGAAGCGGAGATCTCGGAAATTGAACAGCTGATGGTAGGTCATTCCTTCGCGGCGGACCGATTTCAAGAGGATGATCAGGTTACACCCGGGGAGAGAGAGATACTGAGGGTTGAGGACCTGAGCAAGGCGGGATTGTTTGAATCCCTCAATTTTTCTGTGCGAGAAGGGGAGATCGTCGGCCTGGTCGGTCTGGTCGGTTCGGGCAAGGAATCGGTGTGCAGGTGCATCGCCGGACTGGAGAAGGCCGATACCGGCAGCGTGTTCCTTGACGGGCGTAAGCTCCCCAGCGGTTCTCCCAGGGGCGCGGTCAAGGCGGGAATCGGCCATATCCCGATCGACCGCCGCAGTGAGGGACTAGCCCTCATGATGAGCGTGGCGGCGAACGTCAATCTCCTGGTTCTCAACCGCCTGAAGACTGCTGGGTTCTTGAGTCCAGCCCGGGAGAAGAAAAACGCCGATCACTGGGTTTCCGAGTGCCAGATCAAAACTCCGTCGATCAACACCTTGTGTGCCAACCTGAGCGGAGGCAACCAGCAGAAGACCGTCATTTCCAAATGGCTCACCTCCCGAGTTCGTCTGCTAATCCTGGATCATCCGACGCGGGGAGTCGATGTAGGAGCAAAGGACGAGATCTACAGGCTGATCAGAAGGCTCGGAAAGGAGGGGATCGGAATGATCATCATGTGCGACACTCTGGAGGAAGATATCGGGTTGGCCAGCCGAATTTTGGTGATGAAGGATGGCCGGCTGGTAACGGAAATCGACAGCTCACCGCAGAAAAAGCCCACTCCCCAGGATGTCATCGGTCTGATTGTGTAGGATACCAAAGCAAGGAGAACTTCAAGTGGCGGACGAGCAGCAAATAGATACAGCCGAAACAGAAGAAGCAAGGACACGACTCGCACGCAGAGGGAGAATCTCTCCGGTCTATTTCACCATCGCCCTTCTCGTGGTAGTCGGGCTTCTGTTCTTCCTGGGGAACAGGAACTTTTTGTCGTTGTACAACCTGAACACGATCATCAGTTTCTCGGCAATTTTGTTGATGGTGGCTTTGGGCCAGATGTGCGCCATTCTCGTCGGCGGGATAGACCTCTCCGTTGGGGGATCGGTATCCTTCATCTCTGTAGTCTTTATCCTCCTGATAGAGCCTTTGGGATTTCTGGCATATCCGGTGTGCCTTCTCATAGGAGTAGTTGTCGGCTACATAAATGGAACCATTCTCACCCGGATACGGATCCCGTCTTTCATCGCCACCCTGGCAACCGGTGGCATTCTCACGAGTTTGGCCTACCTCGTCTCTCCCCGGCCGGTGAATCTTTCCCCGGCGTTGTATGATGTAGTCGATACTGTCGTCAACGGAAAACTTCTAACCGTGAGCAACGTGCTCTACTTAGGGTTCGCCGTGCTCGTAATTTACTATGTGATTCTCCGCTTCACCAGCACCGGGCGCAACATTTTTTACGTCGGCAGCAACATCAAGATGTCCTGGATGTCGGGAATCAGCATTACTAGAACGCGCAACATCGCCTTTGTTCTTTCAGGGCTGGGAGCCGCAATTACGGGTCTGCTGATTTCCTCTGTCCGTTACGGAGGCGACCCGATGGTCGGGAATGCCTACGTGTTAAACTCGATCGCGGCGGTAGTTGTAGGCGGCACGGCACTCACCGGCGGTGCGGGTGGGGTCATCAATACCATATTCGGAGCGATCTTCATGAGTATGCTCGATAACGGGATGAATGTAGTTGGTATCAACCAGTACTTCCAGCAAGCTATCCTGGGGGCCATGGTCATCGTCTGCGTTACCCTGACCTTTGACCGATCAAAAACCCCCGTTGTCAAGTGAAATTCCGCTCCCTTTGTAAATCCGAGAGCACGAAATCGCATTTACACTGAGGAGGCAAGTATGTCTGATAGTTGTAAAGGGAGTTAGCCCGCTATTCTCAGTGTGCCGTGGAAGGCGCATTGTTTCCAGCGGGTGCGAAACCCGCCCGGCAACTGTCGCTCCAGCCGGAAGCACCTGGGGCGGTTCAAGGAGGCAACGAATTGGACTGAAGCACTTCAGGAGAAGGCTCTTCGTGAGAGAGTCAGCGAGCAGGCCTCGAAACGGGTAACGTGGGAGCCGACCCGACTGAGAAACGGGGAAGGCCGCCGCTGTCAGGGGTATTGAGCGACAGTACTTGGCGGTCCCACCGGGGTAGTGACGACGGCATGGCTGAAAGAGGAAACGATGGGCAACACGGGAAGCCCCGACGGTGTGCAAGCGTGAAGCACAACTGAAACTCCGTGAGGAGAGCATTCGGGCCGTTTGGGGTGGCGGAGAGGCTCGTAGTAGTGAAGAAGCCGGGTAACGCCGGTGGAGCGCAGGGGCCTTGGTTCAAGGAAAGCGTGTGACGTGGTGAAGGCCGAGGAGATTGGCGGTAAGCCTACCAACCCTAACACAACGGTCGAGACACTGCAGAAGACGCTGCACGCGAAAGCGAAGGGATCGCCCGGCTTCCGGTTCTACAGCCTGTACGACAAGGTGTACCGCGGGGACGTCCTGTGGGTAGCCTACCAGCGCTGCCGGATCAACGGTGGGGCGGCGGGTGTCGACGGGCAAACGTTTCAAGACATCGCGGCGTACGGTGAGGGCCGATGGCTGGACGAACTGGCGGAAGAACTCAGGAAGAAGCAGTACCGGGGCAGTGCGGTACGACGGGTATGGATACCCAAGCCGAACGGCAAGCAGCGACCACGGGGCATCCCGCGGATCAAAGATCGAGTGGCCCAGATGGCGGTGGTTCTGATACTCGAGCCGATTTTCGAAGCTGACTTTCAGCCGGAGCAGTATGCCTACCGGCCGGAGAGAAGCGCTCACGATGCAATACGGCGCGTACACTCGCTGCTGAACACGGGGCACACCGAAGTAATCGATGCGGATTTGAGCGGATACTTCGACAATCTGGATCACGATCTGGTTCTGCGCGCGGTGCGGTTTCACACGGACCTGAAGTGGCTCCATCTGTACGTCGAGAGGTGGCTGAAGGCCCCGGTGCAACTCGCGGATGGAACGCTCAGGGAGCGGACCCGAGGAACTCCGCAAGGCGGAGTAATCAGTCCCCTTCTATCGAATCTGTTTTTGCATCATGCGTTGGATGATTGGCTGAGGAGGCATTACCCTGGGGTGCAGTTTGAACGGTATGTCGACGACGCGGTGATCCAATGCGAGAGCGAGGCAGAGGCGCAGGAGGTGCGGGAGGCGGTACGGCGGCGCCTGGAGGAATGCGGTCTGGAGCTGCATCCCGAGAAGACGCGCATCGTCTACTGCAAGGATGACGACCGCCCGGGGGACTACGAGCATGTGCGGTTCGACTTTCTGGGATACACGTTTCAGCCGAAGAGGGCCAAGAACCGCTGGGGGAAGTACTTCGTAAGCTTTCTTCCGGCGATGAGCGGCAAGGCAGCCAAGAGAATCCGGGCCACGATGCGTGGCTGGAAGCTGGCGGCGACTCGGAACAATCAGAGCCTGGAAGACCTTGCGCGGCTGATTGATCCCTCGGTGCGGGGCTGGATGAACTACTATGGTCGCTTCTATCGCTCGAAGTGTGTTGGCGTGCTACGCCATCTGAATCGTCTACTGGTCAGGTGGGCGTGTCGGAAGTTTCGGAGGTTTCGGCGTCGAGAACGCGCAGCGGGGTACTGGTTGGGTCGAGTGGCCCGCCGGGATCCAAAGCTGCTGGTTCTTTGGGCTCTTGGCGTCAGACCGGCGGCTGGGGCGGTAAGAGCCGTATGAGTCGAGAGATTCACGTACGGTTCTGTGAGGGCGGAGGGGTGAGAGTCCCCTCCGCTACTCGACTGATTGTCGGGGTTCAACACCACGAGGACGCTCTACGGTTCCGCGAGGAACTGGTGAGGCGCTTTCAGGAGTTCGGACTGGAAATGAACGAGCACAAGTCCCGACTGATCCGATTCGGCCGCTCTGCTGAGCAGCAGCACCGGGAGAAGGGGCTGGGTAAACCAGCAACGTTCGACTTCTTCGGTTTCACCCACTACTGCGGACGAAGCAGCAAGGGGGGATTCGCCGTTCGACGCCGTAGCGTTCGGACGCGGGTCAACCGGAAACTGAGGGAACTTCGCGGTGAGCTTCGACGTCGGATGCACGCTCCTGTATCGCAGCACCTCCAATGGCTCAGCAGTGTCATCGACGGGCACTGCAACTACTACGGGGTGCCGGGGAACCTGAGGAACCTTTCCTGCTTCAAGTATGAGCTGACCCGGGCGTGGTACCGGACTCTGCGCCGACGCAGCCACAAGAAGCGGCTCAACTGGCGGAGGTTTGGCCAATTCCTGGGCAATCAACTCCCGCCGGTTCGCACAGTTCACCCTTATCCCGAAGAACGCTTCTACGCCAAACACTCAAGGTAGGAGCCGGATGCGTTAGCAGCGCACGTACGGATCTGTGCAGGGGGTGCCGGGTAACCGGCATCCCTACTGCGACCTGGTCGAGTACCCCGGAGGGCGGAAGGAGGTCGCCAGCGCCGCGCCCGGCGACGGGAGGATTGCCGCCGGACAGAAGGTGCTGACCGTGGTGCGCCCGGAGTCCGACCTCGTGCGTGGCCGGATCGAGAAAATGGTGTACCTCGGTCCGACGGCGGAGTACGAGCTGGGCGTCGAAGATCAGAAGCGGCCGCTCGCTGCCGTGGTCGCCAACCCCATCGAGGCCGGCTTCTTCGAGATAGGCGAGGAGGTCTCGGTGGATTTCAACCCGCAGGCAGCCCACCTCCTCCCGGCCTGACCGGCCCCGGGGCCGCAGACGTGCCCGCCCTGCGGGCGTGTGGGCCATTCCCGCTGTTCTGCTCGCCCCGCTTCCAGAATCGAATCGCGAGCTGGGTCCGGTCGCGCAGGCCGAGCTTCTCCAGGATGCAGGAGAGGACGTTGCGCGCCGTTCCTTCGCTGACGAGCAGCTGCGCGGCGATCTCCCGGTTGGACATGCCCTGCGCCACGAGCTCCGCCACGTCGTTTTCCCGCGGCGTCAGGCCCGGCAGCGGTACGGCCGAGGGCTCACTGAGGCTTCTCAGGACCGCCGGATCCACCACCCCCATTCCGGCTGCCAGGGCGCGCAGGCGCTCGGCCATCCCCGCTGATGGGGTCGACTTGAGCAGGTAGCCGTCCGCCCCGGCTTGGAGTGCGCTGTGAATGCTCTGGTCGTCCTGGAAGGTGGTCAGGATCATGACCCGCACCTGGGGCCACTGCTCTTTGATGCGCCGCGTGGCTTCGATTCCGTCCATCCCGGGCATCCGGATGTCCATGAGCACGACGTCGGGCAGGTCCCGCTCGCAGGCTGCAATGGCGCGAGTGCCGTCGACCGCGGTCCCGACCACCTGGATGCCCTTTTCGCGGGACAGTAGCACCTTCAGGCTATGGGACACGAGCACGTCGTCGTCAACTATCAGGATCTTCACGACAGTTTCTCTCTTCGAGGTGCCTCTGGTCGAGCGGCAGAACGCAGACGAGCCGGAAGCCACCGGTGGAATCGGTGGTGAGGCTGCCGCCTACCGCTTTGACGCGTTGGTTCAGGTTGTGCAGGCCGATGCCGCGCCCGCCGCCGGGGTGGCGCACCTTGCCGCGGTGGTCCCAGCCGCTCGTCGCCCCGGCTCGGGTCGGGTTGTGCACGCACAAGCGCACGATGTGCGGGCCCACGTCCAGGGATACGTCGATGCGCGGTGCCGCGGCGTGACGGACGGCGTTGGTGAGGGCTTCTTTGAGACAGGGCCCGAGGACCCCCCAGGCATGGGTCGGCACGGTCCCCGTTTCGCCGTGCACGGCAAGCTTCACCGGGCAGGCCCCGAAGCGCCGGCAGATCTCCTTGAGCGTGCCGAGCCCGACCACGCCCGCCGGGGCCATGTCGTGCACCGTGCGCCGCAGGAGGCGCATGCCTTCCGCCACCCGCCCCGTGGCCTGCTCCAGGAGCTCGCCGGCCTCGGGATCCCCTTCCTCCCAGACCTTGCGGAAGGCTTCGAGGGCGAGGAGCGCCGCCGTGATCTCGTGCCCCGCGTGGTCGTGCAGGTCCCGGGCGATGCGCCCGCGCTCCGCGGTCTCCGCGAGGCGCGCCACCCGGAGGTTGGCGGACAGGAGCTCCGCCTTCAGGCTCTCCAGCTCGTACCGTTGTCCGCGCTCACGGTCCGCCTCCTCCCGGACGCGCAGGAGCTGGCGCGCCCAGAGATGGAGCGAGGCTCCGGCGGCGGCCGCCGCGCCCAGGGCAGCCGCCACGGGAATGGACCAGGTGCGCAAGAGCGAGAGGGCCACCACCGTCGGGAGCAGATACTCGGGGTGCATCGCAAGAAGGGAGTCGAAGACGGGAAGACCGAAGGCAAAGCGCGCCTCCGGCCACGACAGGCCGGCGGCGATGCAGGCGCCCTGGTCCAGCAGGGTGGTCCATGGCGGCAGGGCGAAGCGCCAGCGGGCCAGGGCCAGGACGGCGAGGAACAGCACGAGGATCAGGCCCGTTTCGCCGCTCTTCCCTGCGATCCAGACAGCCGCGAGCAGGGACAGCCCTGTCAACCGCCACAGCAGGGCCATCGTGGCCGGTGTAATCCCCTGGCGATCCACTCCTACTCCAGCCGGCGTCTGGATCCCACGACGAGAAACGCCATGGTGAACAGTAGCATGATCACCACGGAAAGGGCAAATCGGGCCGGCGGCCCGCCGGTCCGGAGCACGGTCAGGGCATTCACGAGCCAGTATGGCGGCGTCAGCAGGGCGACTCGCTGCAGGGCCTCGGGCATCATTTCCACCGGCCAGTAGAAGCCCCCGATCAGCGACAGCAGGAGGATCACGGTGGAGAGGGCTCCGTAGGCCGACTCGCGGCGGCCGAACAGCGAGAACACGGCCAGGCAGAGGGCGATCGATGTCAAGGAGAAGCAGGCGAATGCGACCCACTGCAGAAGGGGAGAGCCGAGGCTGCCGCCGTACAGCACGCGCCCGAGAGCCACGACCACGGCGTTCTGGAGGACCAGCAGGACGCCGTAGGCCAGCAGGGTTTCCCATAGATAGCGGAAGTAGCTCACCGGTGCGACGGCGATTCGGGTGAGTACGCCGCTCACCCGGTCGTCCACCAGGGAGCGGACCATCAGAAAGGCCGCGAACATGACCACCTGTCCGTAGAAGTGGATGCCCAAGGGCAGCGTGGTTCCTTCCTGGGGTGGGATAAAGACGACGCCGATTGGAAGCACACACAGGAGCAGGATGTTGAAGCCGCCGCGAAAGCTGCGCCGCAAGGCAAAGCGCAGGATCGTCACGACAGCTTCCTCCTGCCGAGGAGGGCGAGAACCAGGGCCAGCAGGGCGCAGAGCGCGAACAGCAGGCCGATGCAGACCGCCGCCTGCCGCCCGGCTCCGCCGCCGGCCGAGGCGGCCAGGGCCGTCTGGGCCAGGGAGTAGGGCGTCCCGTAGGTGGCCATGAAGTGCCAGAAGGGTCGGTCCTGGGGCAGCGGGAAGATGAGGCCGCCGAGGGCGGCGGAGCCCCAGGCGAACACCCACCCGAGGGTCACGGCCGCACCGTAGCTGCGGATGATGAGGAGAATGATCACGTGGGCGAGCTGGGCGACCAGGGAGGCGCCCAGCAGGACCGGGAGCAGGACTGCAGGGCTTCCCCAGCGGACGCCCAGGGCGACGTGCGTGAACACCACGAGGAGCAATCCCTGGACAAGGCTGATGAGCGTGCTCGAGACCATGATGCCCATGGCGAGAGTGGCGGGCCGGCAGGGAGCGGCGTAGATGCGCCACTTCTTTTCCGACAGGAGCGACTCTCGCGCCGCCTCCATGCTGAAGCGCCCGCCGAAGAGCTGGAACATCACCACGATGCCGATGGCGACGAACGCCATGGGGTTCGCCGTCCCGTCCAGATGGGCGTCCCAGTTGCCGATCCTGGAGAAGACCGAGCCCATGACCGGGATGAGGGCGAGGGGGATGCCGATCATGACGATCGTGCTGGCGGGCTGCCGCAGGATGCGGAGCGTGGCGAAGCGGGCCACCAGCAGGAGTTTGCCCGCCGGGCCGTTCATGCCCCGCCTCCGTTGTGTTCGCCGTCGCGCAGTTTCTTGCCAGTAAGGGTGAGGAAGACGTCTTCGAGGGTGGGCCTGTCCGTGCGGATCGACCGCACCCCGCCCGCCGCCTGCGCGCAGGAAATGATTCGGTCCAGGTTTTGCGCGCCCGCCTGAGAGACGATCTGCAGCGTCGTGCCCTGCCGGGTTACCTGCTTGACTCCCGCGATCCTGCCCAGCTCTTCCACGAGGGCCGGCGTCGGCTCGCCCACCTCCAGGCTCACGCGCTCCTCGTACTGGATGCGCTCCACCAGCTCGTCCACGGTTCCCGCGGCGATGATGTGACCCAGATCCATGATGAGCACCCGCGAGGCGATCGCCTGGACTTCTTCCATATAGTGCGAGGTGTACAGGATGGTGGTCCCCCCGTTCCGGAGGGTGCGCACGGACTCGAGGATGTGGTTGCGGGACTGGGGATCGATGCCCACGGTGGGCTCGTCCATGATCAGGAGCTCCGGATGGTGCGCCAGTGCGCAGGCCACGTTCAGGCGCCGCTTCATGCCCCCGGAGTACCTCTTGGCCTTCTTGTCGGCGTTCTCCGTGAGCCCTACGAACTCGATCGTCTCTCCGATCCGCTCCTTGAGCTCCTGCCCGCGCAGGCCGTACAGGCCGCCGAAGAACTGGAGGTTCTCCCGGGCCGACAGGTCCTCGAAGATCGTGAGCTCCTGGGTGACCAGCCCGATGCGGCGCTTGAGCTCCATGACGCCCGGGCGCTGAGGCCTTGCGAACAGCTCGATGGCTCCCGAGTCCACCCCGATCAGGCCGGCCAGTGCCCGAATCGCCGTGGTCTTGCCGGCGCCGTTGGGTCCGAGGAGGCCCAGGATTTCCCCCTTCCTGAGCTCGAAGTCCACGTGGTCGAGGGCGAGCGTCGACCCGTAGCGCTTGACCACGTCGCTCATGGCCGCCACGGTGGCGAGCTCGCCTGCCAGGGACCCGTTTGTGTCGTTCATGTGTACAACGATAGCGCAGAGGGACGGCGCTGCGTAGTGACAAATGTCACGGGATTCGTTTTTTTTTGAACCCCGCGTTCCTGGGGATCAGCGGCTCCCCCCTCGGCGGCGCTGGCCTGCCGGGGTCGCGCCGCAGTATCTTCGCCTCGGGAGGACGCACGTGAATACACAGGCGAGGCGCTCGGAGTCGATAGACGAGTACATCCGCAGGTTCCCGGCGAGTGTGCAGGACGTCCTCGAACAGATCAGGCGCACCATCCACCAAGCGGCGCCCGGGGCCGTCGAGGCGATCAGCTACCAGATGCCGACCTTCAAGCTGGGCGGCAAGAACCTCGTGCACTTCGCAGGGTACGAACACCACATCGGGCTCTATCCGCTGCCCTCGGGGATCGCGGCCTTCGAGACGGAGCTCGGTCCGTACGCCCGGGGCAAGGGCTCCATTCGCTTCCCCCTCGACCGGCCGATTCCCTACGACCTGGTGCGTCGCATCGTCGCCTTCCGGGTGCAGGAGATCCAGAAGAGCCCCGGCAAGAAGAAGTGAGCACCGCGGCGCGCGGAGTCAGTCCCTGCCTCGTGAGCGTAGGGTCGGCCTGCCGCCTGTCGGCCATTTCCTGACGAAGAAGTACCAGATCGCCGCCAGCTCGATGCCGCCCTCGCCATCGACGGCGCCCTGAATCTCCTGAAGGCGGTCGATCTCGCCGAATCGAGCCCCGGCGGTGCCTGCATAGCGCACCGCCCCCTAACCGTACGACAACCCGCTGCCGCTGGCAAGGGGCGCCCTGCCTGGGGAGCCGCTGCCCGCGGAAGCGCGGCGTTGCCCGTTGCGGAGCGGCTCGTTGGTAAGCCGCGTCGCGGCACCGATGGCTGCGTTGCCGCCGGCCATCGTCCGCAGCACTTCCTGCGAGCCCGGCTCCCTCGTCACGATTGCCACCACGGCGGAGGTGTCCAGGATCATTCACCCCCCTGACCGTAGCCGAGGATCTGATCCTCCTCGTCCCGGGTCATCCTCCGACCCAATTCCTCGGGTGGGACCGTTGCCCACGCCTCGCTCTCGGGAAAGCGCCTCAGGCGGGACACTCGGGCGACCTCTTCAGCCAACCGTTCGACGGCGCTGTTCTTGATGTTCAGGGCCATGATTGCTTGCTCCTGTGACCACATGCAGAAAAAAGGTAGAAGTCAACCATGAAAACCTGCTGAGGGCAGTCGCTCCCTGCTCCACAGGAGTCGCTCCCTGCTCCAACGCAGCCGCCGGGCAGGTGCGGAAGCCTGTTCCGGCACGCGGAGGCGTCACCGAGCCGTCGGTGGTCCTTCCGCCCCCCCGCGGTTCAATCCAGCGGGGCGACCTTCCCCACGCCGCTGACGCGGCTTTCCACCCGGGGCTTGCCGCGGTAGCGGACGCTGCCGGCCCCGCTCACCTCCGCCTCCAGGGATTCGGACGCGTGCACCCGGCACTCCCCGGCTCCGCTGGTCTTGACGCGCACCCGTCGGGCCTGCAGGCTCTCGGCCCGCAGCGCGCCGGCCCCGCTCAGGAGGATCTCCACCTGGTCGGCAGCCCCGGAGAGCTCCAACGCGCCGGCCCCGCTCAGCTTCGCGTCCACCCTGCGGGCCTCGAGGTCCAGGGTAAGCCTCCCGGCCCCGCTCAGGCGCACGTCGAGGTCCTCCAGCTTGAACGCCCCCTCGCTGCGCACCTCACCCGCCCCGGAGAGCTTGAGCTCCCGCAGCTCCGGAGTGGTGACCCGGACCACCACGTCGCTCAGGGCGGCCATGCGCAGCAGGGCCCCCAGCCACCAGCGCAGCCCCACCACCAGCACCCCGTCCCGTACCTCGGTGCGCACCCGGGTCTGCAGGTCTTCCGGCGCTTCCACCTCAACCTTGTGCTCCGGCCCGCTGGCCAGCACCACCGTGCCCAGGCTCCGCAGGTCCACGCTGTGGAACCCGGACAGCTTCCGTACTTGTGTCATGCTTTTCCCTTCCTTCCCCGGCGCGCGTCGGCCGCCGGCAGGAATCCATCCCGCCCGGATCGCCCGAGGAGCTCTTCTTCGTTCACGACCGGCCGGCCGCCGACCGGTGCCCATCGAACCACCGCATTATACAGCCTGCGAGCGGCTGCCTGATAGCGGCCGTGACGGTCGCTGATGCCCAGGTCTCCACCGTCGACGCGCCGCGCGCCTTCCGCAGCCGTTTCCTCACGCCGGACACCGACAGGCCGCTCACCTGCGCGGTTTCGGCGAGGGTGGCCTTGCGAAGGTAGTGCGTCTCGGCGAGGAAGCGGGTCCCCGGTTTGGCGGCCTCGAAGAGCTGCTGCAGAAGGCAGGCGTCGAGGACCCGGGACTCGGGGTCGTCCCGCCCCGGCAGGCTGTCCACCGCCTGCCCCTCCCCTTTCCCGGGCCGGCGCTTCCGGCTCCGGATCGCATTCAGGCAGGTGTTGGTGGCGATGCGGTACAGCAGGCTGGAGGGATAGTCCGGCCGAAGGGAGTCCTTTCGCCGCAGGACCGCGACGAACACGTCCTGCATGGCGTCCAGAGCCTGCTCTTCGTCGCCCAGCAGCGACCGGCACCTGCGCAGGATCATGGGGCCGTAGCGGCGGTACAGCGCCTCCACGTCGATGGGTTCCCTGGGGCCCTGTTCGGTGACGCTCACGCCCATCTCTCCAGCCTCGGCCGACAGCCTGCCGGTGGTCCCGCCCGGTCAGGCTGCCGACCGGCCCACGATGCCGCTGCGGACCAACTTTTCGTACACCCCGCTCATCCTCTCCTTGTTCGCCAGGATCGCTCGCTTGATGAGTGGCCTGACGAGCAGAGCGTTGGGAAGCCTGCCCAGCAGGTTCTGCAGGGGGTAACGCCTGCAGCTGCGGATGTCCGCAGCCAGCCTTCGGCCCAATCCGCGGGCCTGGAGCAGGGCTTTCGGCAGGGCGGAGACGTGCTGGCCCCGGAGGTGCACGCCCAGGGTCCCGGACACGTAGGCGCGCCGGAACACGCTGTCGCGAAAGCCATGGGAGAGTTGCGCGGCCGCCCTGGCCGCCCCGAAGCTGCTCGCTGTGGCCAGCGCGGCGATGTGCTTGCCCCCAAAGGGGGAGGTCAGGTAGGCGTACTGCCCGAGTCGGTCCATGAGATTCTTCATCCGGGCGCACACCGCGTTGCCGTAGTTAGGGGAGCTGAGGATGAGGCCGTCGGCCTCGAAGAGCAGGTCTCTGAGCTCCTGGAAGTCGTCTCGGAGCGCGCAGCGCCCTGAACGGACGCAGGCGCCGCAGTCCCTGCAGTACTCGATGCGGTAGCGGGGCAGAAATACCTCCACGACCGAAGCCCCCGCCTCCGCTGCCCCTCGCAGGGCTTCCCGCACCAGGGTCGCTCCGTTGCCCTGGTCGTGGGGGCTGCTGATCACGCCGACTACCTTCATCTGTTGCGCCTCCTCGTCGAGCGAATGGATGGCTACATGGTAGTCGCGCGGGCAGCGGCCGGCATCGTCGGAATGCCGGATTTCATCTCGCACGAATGTGGTAGGCTGGGCCTCCCTTGGGCCGCGGCCGGGCCAGACCACCCGGACATAGATCAGCGTCGTTTGGCCAGGAAGATTTCGGAACCCGTGCTTGACGTCGGGTCCCTGGAGGTATGCGTCCCCTTTCCGACAGGACACCGCGGCGAGCTCGCGGCCCGCGTCATCCGTCAGGAACAGCTCGCCGGCGCCTTCGGCGACCAGACACACGCAGGCAAATGAGGCTGCGTGGGATCCATACACGGCGCCGGGCGCGACCCTGAACACGCTGATCTCCATCCCCGCCTCTTCGATGCGGTTGATGCTCCATCCTTCGACGGGCATCCGCGCGATCGACAGGGGGGCTTTCCCCGTGAGGGCCGCGGTTCCCTCCTCGGAGTTTGCGACGGTGTAGAACGTCCCTTCGTGCTCCGGCATGTCTCGCTCCTTAGCGCTTGCCCCGCCACGTCGCAACCCGAACGCATTCCAGCATGGCCTGCACATTCTCCACCGGGATGTCGGGCGTCACGGCGTGGGTGGGCGCGAAGATGTAGCCTCCGCCATTCCCGAGCAGCCGGATCGCCTGTGAGCAGCGTTCGGTCACCTGCGCCGGCGTCGCGAATGGCAGGAACTGTTGGGTGCTGATGCCTCCCCAGAAGATCAGGTGCTTCCCGTAATCCCGCTTGAGCTTCGATAGATCGTAGATCTCCGGCTGCACCGTGCTGTAGGCGTCCATGCCGATCTCGATCAGGCCGTGCTGGGTGCCCCAGTCGTCGCCCACGTAAACCCCCTCGACGCCATGGGGCAGGACGACGTCGAGCACCCGCAGGTTGAACTCGGTGATCCGCCCGAAAGGCTCCGCCGTGGCAGCCGGGTCCGCCAGCATGCCGGCCAGCAGCGCTTCCATGCCCGCCAGCGACCAGGCTCTCTCGAACAGGGCGTAGGTGAGCCGGAACATCCGGAACCGGCTGCTGTCCGCCGCCACCTCTCGGGCCGCCGCGTCGATCAGCCCCGGGTCCAGGTCTGGGACCTGGTAGGCCCCGGCGCCGAGCTCGGTGATCACCCGGTTGCAGGGCGCCCCGATGTCCCCTCCGTCCGTCCCGACCTTGCAGCGGGCGCCGAACATGTCTTCGTACGTGTCCGAGGCGATCCACGCGTTGCACTTGAATCGCCCGTACATCATGTGGCACTGCAGGTAGGCGGATTCGTCCGAGCAGCCCGTCTCCGACTTCGGCTGGGTCGCGAACCCTCGGCTCAGCTCGAAGTTCCAGGGGTCAGGTCCGTGGTTCTGTGCTCGAGGGCGTCGAACACCCTCTCCCGGTACGTCGTCACGTCGGCTTCCCCATTCTCGGTTCTTACGCAAGTGCGCAGAGCTGGCCGTAGACTTCGAGCAGGTCGAAGTGCGCCTTGTCGAAGACGGGTTTCAGTTTTCGGTACACGGCCACATTCTTCGGGATCGGTCTGGAGACCGCGCCCACCTCGACGAATCGCCTGACATCCTCGAAGCCCTCGAGCGCTCCGCCGCCCACGCCGGCGGTCACCGCCGCGCCAATCGCGGTTGCTTCTTCCAGGTGGTTGAGACGAAGGACATCCATCTCGTAGACGTCCG
>Ga0068714_10002472_pt1 | contig 23779 bp, 24 predicted proteins | sample MTBNYHSulfiMetaG_FD_62988 | JGI IMG/M metagenome (GOLD analysis project Ga0068714, IMG submission 62988) | Enrichment culture microbial communities from rom New York Harbor, USA that are MTBE-degrading - MTBE-NYH (New York Harbor Sulfidogenic)... | ecosystem: Environmental > Aquatic > Marine >... | reverse complement strand
TCTCGTTCGCCTTCTACTCTATTTACGGCGAGCGCGGGATGCGTCGATACAGCCCGTGGACAGTTTTGTTCTATGCTCTATTCGCTTCCGCATTGTTTTGGAACATGGCCCATTTTGCCTGGAACGGAGCACCGCCTCCACTATCGTCTCTACGCCAGCATTACTCGGCCATTCAATGGACTTGGATCATTTACATTGTGGTGCTTGGAACCGCGGTTCCGTTCGGACTCTACTTTGAGGGAATCAGTTTGATTCGCTCTACCCGCGCGAGCATAACAGCTACCCTGGAACCGATTATGGCGGGTGTAGTCTCCTATTTATTTCTTGAGGAGACGATGCAACCTCTGCAGTTGCTGGGAGGGATCCTGGTGATTGCCTCGGTTATTATCCTGCAGCTGCGGCAGGAATACGATGACAAGGCGCCCAGCTTTATAAGAGCGCGGGCGCAGGTCATGCAGCCCACATCGGCTACGGGTACTAAATATGACTTCGATCATCACTCTATTGACTGATTTTGGTGTCAAAGATGGTTATGTCGCCGGCATGAAAGGTGTGATCCTGGGAATCTGCCCACAAGCATCACTGGTGGATGTATCGCACATGATCGACCCGCAAGATGTGCGCTCGGGCGCGTATCTGATTTCGACCGTCTATAAGGATTTCCCGTCGGGGACAATTCACCTTGCCGTGGTGGACCCGGGGGTCGGAACAAAACGGCGCGCACTGGCTTTAAAAGCTGCCGGCCAATTTTTTGTGGGGCCCGATAACGGGATTTTCTCCTTGATCGCAAAAGAACACCCCGATTACCAGGCCCGCAGTCTGGAAAATCCCATCTACCGGCGATCGAGAATCAGCCACACCTTTCATGGCCGCGACATTTTCGCGCCGGCTGCCGCTCACCTGGCAAGAGGGGCGGCATTCGAGTCTCTGGGACCGCCTTGCACTCCCATGCTTGCTCAATGGAGCTCTGTTCGTCGCATGAAAAACAAGCTGCAGGGCGAAGTGATCTACATCGATCATTTTGGCAACATCATTACCAACCTGCAGCGGAGAGATGTTGCAGCTTTTGTTGCGGCAAAAGCTTGCGCCGTGACGATTGGCTCACAGGTCATAACTCGAATCGTAGACACTTACGCTCAGGTGGAGCCGGGCAATGCGGCGGCCCTCATCGGCAGCAGCGGGTACTTGGAGATTGCCGTGAATCAGGCCAGCGCAGCAGAAATTTTGAAAATTAGCACCGGTGACCACATTTTACTTCATATCATTGGAAATGACTCTTAGCGGGCAGCGATTCAACATCCGACAGTCAGTTCACCGGATATCGGTTTGTCATAAAAAAGCCAAACCTTTACTTTCTAAATGAGTGTGATTATCGTGTAGTTAATGCTAAAAAAGCTCGTAAAAGGAGGAACATGATGAGATTGTTCAAACATATTGCAGAGCATGCTGAATGGTATAGAGGTCAAGGGGTTTCATCCGAATCCATTGAAGGGACGAACAGAGTGGAAAGTCCATTCGCTTCACCAACACATGGTATGGCGACTACGGAAAGTGCCAAGCGCGATCCCGCTTCCGAAGAGCGGGAGGCAAAACTAGAATTGTGGATGCAAGAAGTGAAGGCGTTCATTCGAAACATTGACGTGAATAATCTGTGAAGCGGAGATCCGATAACCCGGACTCATCCCGGATGCCTGGATTTCAGCCCCTTTCAGCGAGAGAGGGGTTTTTTTATGCTTTCTCGACGGATTTGAGCTCGAAATTCACCTTGTTGCCGCACCTGGTATTATGTTAGAAGCATCGACCAACTGGTGACAGAAAATTGACACGGATGGACACGGATTAAATCATCAATAAGTGGGGAAAACATTCCAGCAATCACGGAAGGGACCATTGAGGCATTGAAAGGTGCTATTAAGACTAAGTCTATCGGTCCGTGTTAATCCGTGTCCATCCGTGTCTCTGAGAATGGGATTCCTGTACAATGAAGTCATGAGGTGTTGATGAGCCTTATTTCCGCTTTCTTGCTGGGTATGGTGCAAGGGGTGACGGAGTTCCTGCCGATTAGCAGTTCAGGCCACCTGGTGATCGCTCAGCATCTTCTTGGCTGGAAGGAGCCGGCGGTCTTCTTCGACGTTTGCCTGCACCTCGGAACATTCGCGGCGGTCCTGATCGTCTTTCATGAAGATGTGCGGGATCTCGTCCGGGGAGGGATTCGGCTGGTTCTGGAAAGACCATTCGGGTCACAAAGAGCCAACAAGCTGGATATCCAGGAAAGAATCTTCCTGCTTGTGGTAGTAGGAACAATACCTACGGTCTTTGCCGGACTGTTTGCTCGTCACTGGCTGGAAAGCATTTTCAATTCCATACCAGCGGTTTCCATAAACCTGTTGATCACGGGGACTTTTTTGTGGCTCACGCGCTATGCAAGGCCCCTGATACGAAAGCCCCCTTCTCTGACCCGCGGACAGCATGCATTGTGGATAGGGCTGGCTCAGGCCACGGCGCTGGCGCCAGGTATATCAAGATCAGGAGCGACGATAGCGGCGGGACTCTTTAGCGGATTGGAACGAGATTGGGCCGGCAGATATTCTTTTCTCCTCTTTGTACCGGCTGTAATAGGAGCATTGATTTTGGAAGGATCCCACGTCAAGATGCAAAATGTGGAGATCTCGCAGACTATTTTAGGCGTCTTGACGGCGACATTATCGGGATATGTTGCTTTGCGTATCCTCCTGAAGGTGTTGCGAAAAGGTAATTTCTTCGTATTCGCCCCATACTGCTGGCTGCTAGGACTGACCGGCCTGGTCTGGTCATTGGTGGCGCGAGGCTGATTTATTGTAACCGGAAGGTTTATGGAGGTTCGAGAGAAAGCTGATGCTGGAAAGTTTGCATGAACTGAGTAGCTGGGTTATCTCTTGGGCTTATACCCCGTATGGCGCGATTGCATTGGGCTTGCTGGCTTTCGCCGAGTCATCCTTTTTCCCCATCCCGCCGGACCTGCTGCTCATCGCTTTGTGCCTCCTCAACCCCAAGGGGGCGTTGACTTATGCCGTTATTTGTTCGGTTAGCTCAGCATTAGGCGGGGGTTTTGGCTACGGTCTCGGCCGTTACGGCGGGCGGCCGCTGCTCAAGCGAATGTTCTCCGAGGCAAAAATTCAGTTGGTCGAAAGCTACTATCATCGTTACGACGTTTGGGCAGTGGGTATCGCCGCTTTTACGCCCATACCCTACAAGGTATTCACCGTAACCGCAGGTGTATTTCTGCTTGATTTCAAAAGGTTCATGCTGGCTTCGTTGATCGGCAGAAGCGGGCGGTTTTTCCTGGTCGCCCTGCTTTTTTACTTTTTTGGAAAGCCCATTGCAGCTTTTATTCAGGCTTATCTCAATATTCTTTCCATCTTATTTGTCGTGCTCCTGGTCGGCGGCTTTGTTATCATTCATTACTGGTCGCGCAAAAATATGATCGGCAGGCAAGCTCCGGTGTCGCTCGAATGTGCGAAAAAACATAAGGCGGCTGAGGATGTCTAGCTGTTCGGCTTTGACAGACTGGCTGCTGCGAGGGGGATTGTGTCTGCTCCTGACCGCTCCTCTTGCCTGCACCGGCTCCAACGGCAACTCGCCGGCAAATAAAGACTGGCTGATTAGCCATCTGAGCGCCGAGCCATCCACTCTTAATCCCATCACTTCAACCGACGCGTACGCCTCAAATATCAATGACTATATCTATGAATCGTTGCTCAAACGGGATGAAAAAACCATGGATCTCGTCCCGGTACTGGCGGATTCGTGGGAGATTGCAGACGATCATCTTACCTACACTTTTCATCTGAAACGGAACATCCACTGGCAGGACGGACATCCTTTCACAGCCAAGGATATCCTTTTTTCTTTCGAGCGAATCCGGGACCCCAAAGTAGATTCGGCTCATCTGCGCAATTATTATCAAGACATTGAAGAACTAGAGGCGATCGACGACTATACGGTTCGTTATCACTATCGCATTCCATACTTTCGGGCTTTGGAATTCTGCGGAGGCATTCCCATCGTTCCCGCTCACCTGTTCTCACAGAATGAGGACTTCAACCAGAGCCCGATCGGACGCCGGCCGCTGGGAACCGGTCCGTTCCGGTTTTTGCACTGGGATACGGGCAAAGAAATCGTTCTGGTGCGAAATGAAGATTATTGGGGTGAGAAGCCTCATCTCGAGCGTATTGTGTTCAAGGTGATCACCGATTCCACGGTGGCACTGCAGGTGCTGAAAAAAGGTGGTCTCGACCTGATGAGCCTGCGTCCCATACAATGGGTCAAACAGACTAACAGCGAGCGTTTCCAAGAAAACTTCCAAAAGCTCAAATATTACTTGCCGAGCTATAGTTACATCGGTTGGAATCTTCGCAAGCCTTTATTCAGTGATTACAGAGTGCGGCAGGCCATGACCATGCTACTCAACCGTGAAGCAATATTGAAAGAGCTGCTGTTCGATTTGGGCACGATCGTCACAGGGAATTTTTATATCAACAGCCCCGCATATAACCCTAACATCAAGCCATTCCCTTACGATCCCGCCAGCGCGGTTTCATTGTTGAAGGAGGTCGGATGGGAAGATCGCAACGGAGACGGAATTCTGGATAAGGATGGCGCTCCCTTCTCGTTCGAGCTCCTGATCTCGGCCGGATCCAAATTTGCGGAACAGCTGGCAACCATTCTTCAAGAAAATTTAAAGCAGGCGGGAATCCGGATGAGTATCCGTAAACTCGAATGGGCGGTTTTTATACAAAATATCCAACAGCACGAATTTGACGCCTGCACACTGGCCTGGAGCCTCTCGTGGGAGGCGGACCCTTTTCAATTGTGGCATTCGTCTCAAGCAGAGAAGGGGTCGAATTTCGTTGGGTTCCAAAATAAGGAAGCAGATCGAATCATTGAAACCGCAAGGCAGGAATTCGACGCGGAAGAGCGCAACCGCCTCTATCGACGCTTTCACGAGATCATCCACGAGGAGCAGCCATATACCTTCTTGTTCACCACTGAGGCGCTGGTTGCCGTGGCTCGTCGCTTCCAAAACGTCCAGGTGTATACAATGGGTTTGGCACCTCGTGAATGGACCACCGAGGAACAAAGTAAATAAAGGAGGCTCATCGCGGATTACCGTTATTTACGCACTCGGTTCGTGCTGAGGTATCGAAGCACGAACGGATGGGTTGCCCCCTTCGATACCTCAGGACAGGCTTCGATACCTCGGGGCAAACGGCTGCAGAGCGACACGATCACGCTAATCCGCGATGAGCCATAAAGGATCGGGAAACGGATGACGAATTATATCGTCAAGCGACTTCTGCAGGTCATACCGACCCTGCTCGGGATTACTCTCATCACGTTTCTCATTATTCAACTCGCACCGGGGAATCCCGCTACCCTTAAATTGCAGATGGCCGGTCAAGGCGAGATGGGACAAAGCGGCATGGCCAAAGAGATAATCGAACAGACCAAGAAGCTCTACGGTCTGGATAAGCCGCTGCCGGTGCAATATCTGTTGTGGGTCAAAAGGGTATTCACCTTCGACTTTGGAACTTCTTTTAAAGACCATCGGCCGGTGTTGGACAAGATCGCGGAAAGACTCCCCATTACCATCCAATTGAATGCGATATCAATCTTCCTTGTCTACCTGATTGCCATCCCTTTTGGAGTCTATTCCGCAACGCATGTGGACTCCACAACCGATCGATTCCTCACATTGTTTTTCTTTCTTCTTTACTCACTGCCCAGTTTTTGGGTAGCGGTGCTGCTCATCATGTTTTTTGGTGGAGGAGAATTTTGGGATTTTTTTCCCGTTTACGGTATTTCTTCCATCGGGGCCGAATCCTGGCCTTTCCTCCATCGGCTGCTTGACAGGATGTGGCACCTGATGCTGCCGGTCGCATGCCTTACCTATGGAGGGTTGGCCTACCTCTCCCGTTTGACCCGTGCGGAAATGCTCGAAGTCATTCGCGAAGACTACATTCGCACGGCGCGAGCAAAAGGGTTGAGCGAACGCGTAGTGATCTTCAGACATGCGTTGCGAAACGCTTTGCTGCCAATCATCACACTCCTGGCTTTCCTGCTTCCGGCCATGTTCGGCGGAAGCGTCATCATCGAGAGCATCTTCTCCATACCAGGGATGGGCCAGTTAGGCTTCGAAGCGGTGTTGAGCCGGGATTATCCGGTCATCATGGCAATTACAACTATATCGGCACTGCTCACTCTGATCGGCTTGCTTTTTTCCGATATTTTGTACGCAATGTTGGATCCAAGGATCAAACTGGATTAATGATGTGCTGACAAATAGATTTCTCTCGATTCTACAATTTGCATAAAAGCTCATGAAAAAACCGACGCGAGCTCCGCACACTTATTGGCAGATGGTCTGGCATCACTTCAAGAAGAAGCACCTTGCCGTCGCGGGCTTAGGGGTCACTCTTTTCCTTTTCAGCGTCGCCATCCTGGCGCCTGTGCTGGCAAATGACCGGCCAATCGCAGTCCGGCATGCCGACAGGTGGTATTGGCCGTTGTTCTCAGGCGTCGAAAAAGTCGGACCTTATGAATGGAAAGAGCTTAAGAAACGGAGCCCCTCTGTCCTTCAATCGAACATAGGGGAACATGGCGATTTTGCCATCTGGCCGCCGGTGCCATATTCGGCGACGGAATATAATCTCCTGGAGAGCCTGGCACCTCCAACCGGCAAACACTGGTTTGGCACCGATGACCGCGGCAGAGACGTGCTCAGTAGAATGATCTACGGCGCGCGAATTTCTCTTTCCGTCGGGTTTGTCGCCGTCGGTATCGCAGTGGTCATCGGAATCTTTCTCGGCGCCCTGGCGGGCTATTTCGGGGGATGGACGGATCAATTGATCAGTCGCTTGATAGAGATTCTTATCACCATTCCGACTTTTTTCCTGATCATCGCGATCATTGCATTTCTGCCGCCCAGCATATACAACATCATGGTCGTCATCGGACTGACGGGCTGGACCGGCGTCGCGCGTTTTGTGCGCGCGGAGTTTTTCAAGCTCAAGCGGCTTGATTTCGTACTCGCATCGCGCGCTCTAGGAGCATCAGACACCCGCCTGATTCTGATCCACATGCTGCCGAACGCCATGGCCCCGGTGCTTGTTTCCGCCGTTTTCGGGATTGCCGGCGCCATACTGACGGAGTCAAGTCTGAGCTTCCTCGGCTTTGGTGTGCCCCCGCCCACCCCCAGCTGGGGCGATATTCTATCGCAGAGCCGCGACTACATTGAATTTGCCTGGTGGCTTACGACTTTTCCGGGACTTGCTATTTTTCTTAGCATCACAGCTTACAATCTGGTAGGAGAAGGGCTGCGAGATGCTATGGACCCTAAGCTTTTTCGCTGACAATTGAATTCCTTTACGATTGGATCAACCAACACGGTAACACCGATGGGGAGAGCCAGGTAAACCCCGATGCCGAAAGACTCTTGGAACAAAGCAGCGATTTATCCGATTTTAGAAGAAACCCGTGTTTTCACGGTCAGCCATCTGAATTCACAGATCAAAGCGCTGCTTGAGTCAAATTATCGATACATATGGGTTAGGGGAGAAATCTCCAACTTTCGCATGCCTGCCTCCGGGCACTATTACTTCACACTAAAAGACGAAGAGAGCCAGATCCGAGCGGTGCTCTTTCGCTCTCATCAACGCACCCTCCGGTTTGTTCCCGAGGACGGTCTCGAAGTTCTTTGCCAGGGACGCGTCAGTGTTTATGAGCCGCGTGGTGAATACCAGCTGATTGTCGAAGTCATGGAGCCCAAGGGAGTGGGGGCTCTGCAGCTGGCCTTCGAACAACTGAAAAAGAAGCTGGACGCTGAAGGGCTGTTCGACCCGGCGCGCAAACTTCCCATGCCGTTATGTCCGCATAACATAGCAATCATCACCTCCGCCACGGGAGCTGCTATTCAGGACATCCTGAAAGTGTTGAGACGCAGCCCCTATCCTCTCAACCTTTCTCTGCTCCCGGTCAGAGTGCAGGGTTCGGAAGCTGCGGGGGAGATCGCTGCAGCCATCAAGTCCGCGGATGATCTGGCGGATCGGTTTGACTGGGATCTGTTGATCGTCGGTCGTGGTGGCGGCAGCATCGAAGATCTCTGGCCGTTCAATGCAGAAATCGTCGCAAGAGCCATTGTTGCCTGTTCGATTCCCGTGATCTCTGCTGTAGGACACGAAATCGATATCACCATCAGCGATCTAGTTGCCGATCTGCGAGCACCCACTCCTACTGCGGCTTCCGAATGGGTCATCGCTCGCCTGGAAAGCTTTCAACGCGACATCTGCAAACACATGGAAAATCTCCATCAGAAGATGGTGGAAAAAATTGCAGCACACGGGCAGGCGCTCAAATTCATTGAGAAACGCCTGATTGATCCCCGAAAGCGTCTTGATGATCTGCATCTTTATGTCGACGACCGCCTTGATCGATTGCAGCTGGCCTTCACTAACCGGCTGGAGAAGTTGAGCACCAATCACAAACATCTCACTGAGAAACTGTGCTTTTATAGTCCTCGGAAATCTATTCACCACCTTCGAGCACTTCTGGAGCAACGCTTGCGGGAACTTGCAATGTATTTGCTCAATATCGTCGGTAAAAATCGATTTGAATTGCAGAAGCTCTTATCGAAGCTTGAGTCTCTAAGTCCGCTCGATGTTTTGGCTAGAGGTTATTCCATCACTTACCGGTTGCCCGACCATAGAGTTTTGCGCACAGCGACCGAAGTCGAGAGCGGACAGCAAGTACGAGTGCAGCTTGCCAGAGGAACCTTGGAATGTACCGTAGAAAAGGTAAAGGAAGATTAAAGCCATTTTCTGCCAGGAAGGAATCATCATGGCCAAGAAGAAGAGTGAGCAGTTTGAAGACGCTCTCAAAAATCTGGAAAAAATAGTCGAAAAGCTGGAGAGAGGCGAATTGCCCCTCGAAGATGCGCTGACAGCATTCACGGAAGGTATTCGACTGGTCCAGTTTTGTCACAAGAAGCTTGAAGAAGCGGAGAACAAGGTGCAAACGCTGCTAAAAAATCAGCAAGGCGAATGGGCTGCAGCTCCCTTTGAGCCTCCTCCGGCTGATAACTCGGATAACTGAGCGGGATGGTGGATGCCGGATGATAATGTTGTTGAATTAAGCCTGGCACAAGATGTGGGGCGGGCTCTCCGAGCACGCCGACAAAGGCTCGTTCAGGGAACGAGCCCTACATTCGGGCAGCTACAAGGTTTAATTCAGCAGCATTGATGCCGGATGATGAGGGTAGCTCTGCAGGATAGCCAGACTAGACATACCTTCGGCAAATGCGTAAGCTTATAAAAGTTATAGAAAGATGCTTGCATGCATGATAAAAGATAGCCCACATTTAACCAGGCAACGAGACCGGAATGCAGAACTTTGATTTAAAGTCGTTTTTGGCCGAACGTAAACAGTTGGTTGATAAAAGCTTGGAGGAATATTTCCCGCCGCTCGTAGGGCTGGAAAGGAAAGTTGTCGAAGCCGCCCGCTACAGCCTTTTCGCAGGCGGCAAAAGAGTGCGGCCGATTTTGTGCATGCAGGCAGCAGAGGTGGTAGGAGGATCGTACGACATGGTTATGCCGGTAGCCTGCGCCATGGAGATGATCCATACCTACTCGCTGATTCACGACGACCTGCCGGCCATGGATAATGACGACTTTAGAAGAGGTGTGCCCACCAATCACAAAGTGTTTGGTGAAGCCATCGCTATTTTGGCGGGAGATGCTCTATTGACGGAAGCATTCGGACTCATTTCCGACATGCAGGATGACGGCCGAATTCCCGCTGAAAAAATCCTTCAGGCCATCAAGATTGTGACCAAGGCTTCCGGCTACAGAGGGATGATCGGGGGCCAGGTGATTGACATAGAATGCGAAAATCGGGAAGTGGATATAGCCACCGTCGAATACATGCATGTTCATAAAACCGGTGCGATCTTATCTGCATGTCTCGAATTGGGTGCCCTTTTAGGCGGAGGCAGCCAAGCAGATCTGATCTCGCTGACCAGGTACGGTCAGCATTTCGGCCTGGCCTTTCAAATCACTGACGATCTCCTCGATGTTGAAGGCAACGCGAATCTTATGGGTAAAACACCGGGCTCCGATATCGCAAAGGACAAGAAGACCTATCCGGCTCTATTGGGAATATCCAAATCGAGAGAATCCGCGCGAATGCATGTGGATGAAGCCCTGCAAGCGATCTCCTTGTACGATGAAGCGGCCGAGCCCTTGCGTGCCATAGCACAGTACCTGCTTGTTCGGCAGGCCTGATGGAAGGTTCGTACCTTTGATCGCATGGCGATTGCCTGGCGATTGAGCCCAGTTATATGTATGGCTCCATATCATGGGAGGGAATAGCTTTGGAAGAAAAAGAACGTACGACTTTACTTGCCAAGATTGACAGCCCGGCACAACTGAAAAACCTCACTTTGGCCCAACTGCAGCAACTGGCTGAGGAAATCCGCGAATTCATCATCTGCACGGTTGCCGAAAATGGAGGCCACCTCGCCCCCAACCTTGGAGTGGTTGAGTTGACCCTGGCGCTCCACTATGTGTTCGACACGCCCCACGATCGAATCATATGGGATGTAGGACACCAGGCTTATGCGCACAAAATCCTTACCGGCCGTCGCTCTCAGTTTCACACCCTGCGGCAGTATCAAGGGATCAGCGGGTTTCCCAAGAGATCTGAGAGCAAGTACGACGCCTTCGGGGCAGGCCATGCCAGCACCTCAATTTCAGCGGCTCTGGGCATGGCAGTGGCGAGCTCGCTCAAAGCAAGCCCGAATAAGGTTGTTGCCGTGATTGGTGACGGCAGTATGACCGGCGGGATGGCGTTTGAAGCACTCAATCACGCCGGTGACCTGGACAAGAATTTGATCGTTATTCTAAATGACAATGAAATGTCCATTTCTCCCAATGTTGGGGCATTATCATCCTTTCTCAGCCGCAAGCTTTCCCACAAGACCATCCTCTATCTCAAGCGGGAGATGGAAAATATCCTGAAATCGATCCCCGGAGTCGGCCCCAATATCCTGCAGCTATTCAAGCGAAGCGAGAACTCCTTCATTTCGTTTTTCACTCCGGGTATGCTATTCCACGCCCTGAAATTTCATTACATCGGCCCCATCAAGGGTCACCGGCTGGACCGCCTGCTGGAAACGCTTGAAGCGACGCGCCACATCGAAGGACCGGTTCTTGTCCATGTCATGACGCAGAAAGGCAGAGGCTACCAACCCGCTGAGTGCGATCCCACCAGTTTCCACGGGGTCGGATCATTCAATATTGAAACGGGAAAGAGCTGCAAGGTTGCAACGGGCAGTGTGTGCACGCCCTCTTACACACAGGTTTTTGGGGAAGCTATTGTTCGACTTGCAGAACAAGATCCAAGAGTAGTGGCCATAACTGCTGCAATGCCTCAAGGCACCGGGCTGGAGTTGTTCTCGCAACGTTTTCCGGAACGCTTCTTTGATGTCGGAATTGCCGAGCAGCACTCGGTTACCTTTGCCGCAGGGCTCGCTGCGGAGGGCTACAGACCGGTGGTGGCCGTCTACTCCACCTTTTTGCAGCGGGCTTACGATCAAATTGTGCACGATGTGTGTCTGCAAAACCTGCCGGTTATTTTCGCCATGGACCGCGGAGGTGTGGTTGGAGATGACGGTCCAACTCATCACGGCGTCTTCGATCTCTCTTTTCTCCGGCATATTCCCAACATGGTGCTGATGGCGCCCAAGGACGAAAACGAACTGCAGCACATGCTTAAAACCGCCTTGGATCATTCCGGGCCAATCGCCCTGCGCTATCCCCGAGGCAATGGAGCCGGCGTTGAGTTGGACGAAGCCTTTTGCGCTCTACCCATCGGTAAAGGGGAAATTCTGCGCGAAGGCGATGACATCCTCTTGATTGCGGTGGGAGCTACCGTGCAGTCGGCCTTGGAAGCAGCTCGTGGTTTGGAACAAAAAGACATTCATGCAACAGTTCTGAACGCTCGGTTTATAAAACCTCTAGACCGGGAGCTTATCTTCAACTGGGCAAAAAGAATCGGCCGAATAATCACTGTCGAGGAAAATGTACTTCAGGGTGGTTTTGGCAGTGCCGTGCTGGAGATGTTCCAGGAGGCTTCCTACTACCCCAGAGCCTTTGTACGATTGGGACTGCCGGACGCCTTCATTCCGCAGGGCACTCAAAATATTCTGAAAAACCTATACGGCATAGACGCGGAAGGAATCGAGCGCGCTGCCGAAGACTTATTTAAGGCACGCCATGGCCAAGTCCTACGTGCGATTGGACAAGCTGCTCGTCGATAAGGGCTTGGCGCCCAGCCGTGAACGTGCACAAGCGATGATACTGGCAGCCAAGGTCCTGGTCGATGGTCGTAAGATCACCAAAGCAGGTCAAAAGGTAACACCCGATCGCAGGGTTGAATTACTCACCGAAGACATTCCCTATGTCAGCCGAGGAGGACTCAAGCTTCACCACGCCATCGAGTTTTTTCAGCTTGACGTTGCCGGTATGACTGCAATGGATGTCGGGGCTTCGACCGGTGGCTTCACGGACTGTCTCTTGGAGCACGGCGTAACACGGGTCTACTGCATAGATGTCGGCTATGGACAACTCGCCTGGAGACTGCGCCAGGATTCCCGCGTCATCGTTTTAGAGCGGCAAAATATCCGCTACCTTAAGCGCGAGCTGGTGCCCGAGCCGATCCAGGTCGCAACCATCGACACTTCTTTCATTTCTCTGCAACTGGTCATTCCCGCAGTCCTTCCTTTCTTGGGCACTCCGGCGATTCTCATCGCGTTGATCAAACCTCAATTTGAAGTCGGGAAAGGTCAGGTTGGCAAGGGCGGCGTCGTTCGCGATCCACAACTTCATCAGCTGTCGTGCGAAACCATCGAAGAATTCTGCCGGGCTCTCGGTCTGAGCGTGATCGGCGCCACCGCCTCACCGCTTCTCGGTCCGAAAGGCAATCGTGAGTTTTTGCTGGCGGCCATCAAAAATTGAATCTGATTGATATTCGACAGAACAATGCGTATCGAGCTTATTTTCGTTGGCAAGACAAGCTTTCCGGAAATTGATGCGGGCATCAAGCGCTATCTGGAGCGTTTGTGCCACTATCTTCCAACCCGCATTCACGTTGTGAAACCTGAGAAAATCGACAAAAGGATCCCTGAGGAAAAGGTACGGCAGCTGGAAGGGGAGCGAATTCTCAAGATTGTGGAGACCAGAGGGCATCTTCTTGTTTGGGACCAGCGAGGAGAAAACCTCGATTCGGTGGCTTTGGCCCGCCTCCTGGAACGAATGCAAAATCAGGGAGCCCCGCACCTGTGGATGGTGATAGGCGGCCCCGTGGGAGTTTCCTCAGCTCTCCTGGAGCGTGCAGATTCTGTACTTTCTTTATCAAAGATGACGTTCCCGCACGATCTGGCAAGACTTATCGTCATGGAACAGCTTTACAGAGCTTTCACGATTATAGAAGGAACCCCCTATCACAAATGAGCCGGGCTCCTACGATGACCTGTTATGGTAAGGACGGTAATCCCGGCAAGAAAGCCGATCGCAGCAGTATTGAATTCTCAACAGCTCATCGCGGATTAGCGTGATCGTGTCGCTCTGCAGCCGTTTGCCCTGAGGTATCGAAGCCTGTCCTGAGGTATCGAAGGGGGCAACGCATCAGTTCGTGCTTCGATACCTCAGCACGAACCGAGGGCGTAAATCCCGGTAATCCGCGATGAGCCTTCTAAACGGCAACGACTTCAGTTACTTGAGGCACTTCCTGCTTGAGGATGCGTTCAATTCCCGCTTTCAGCGTCATCTGGCTCATGGGGCAACCGTGGCAAGCCCCCGTGAGGCGGACCTTTACTACCGAGCCATCCAGCTCAACCAATTCCACATTGCCACCATCACGTTGCAGCATGGGTCTGATCTTTTCCAACGCCTTTTCCACTTGTTCGCGCATTTGCAGCCTCCCTTTCAACATTTGTTTCGGTCCTTATAACTGCTTCCTTAAGCTAAATCAACGCAAACCAGTTCGCAGCCTTAAACCACTCGTTCAGACTTACTTCCTTGGGAGCATTATTTTATATGGGGTTGGTCTCAAATCAGAATACCAATAGTTCTAAACAGTTAAATACAATCTACATTGACCTTTGAGAACTTTTTCGTTAATGTGGCGGCATACTGAGATTTGTAGCTTTTAACGGTTGACTGAAAGTCGCGGAGGGGCAATATGGAAGACTACCAACTGACACCTCTCATTCCAGCCAAGGATCTGCACAAGCATGTGGACGCGGTAGCTGCTCGGATCAACCTGGATTATGCAGATAAGAACCTCCTTTTAATCGGGATCTTGAAAGGGTCGTTCGTATTCCTCGCGGATCTGATGCGGTTGCTTACAGTTCCTGTTGAAATTGATTTCGTGCGTCTGGCCAGCTATGGAACAAAAAGTGAGACGAGTGGCAAAATCCAAATCACTAAAGATATTGAATTGCCGGTGCAGGGCCGCCACGTGCTCATTGTAGAAGACATAGTCGATACTGGGACTACAATCGCCTGGTACATGGAACGGTTGCGAACCTATCAACCCGCCTCGGTCAGAGTGTGCACTTTGATCGACAAATATGAGAGGCGTTCTGTGGAAGTGCCTCTGGACTATGTGTGTGTGCGTATTGAAAAGGGATTTGTGGTGGGCTACGGGCTTGACTTTTCGGAAAAACATAGACACCTTCCTGGCATTTACGAGGTTCAATTCAATCAATGAGACGTAGAAGGAATAGCCGATGATCGTATCCTGCGAAGCTTGTAAGACTAAATTCCGCCTCGATCCCAGCCGCTTGAAAGGTGACAAGAGCAAAGTCCGATGTACGCGTTGCGGCCATGTCTTTACCGTTCAACGGCCTCAGGAGGAAGTGCTTCTTAAAGTCGACTTACCCGAACAGGAGCTGACTTTTGAAGAAGAGTTTCCACAACCCCCTCCGATCCCGGGACCGCCAGGCGCTTACGCGGCTAAGAGGAAAAACAAGGCTGGACTATTGATCGGTTTCGTTGCGCTCTTGGTTATCGTAGGTGCAGGGGTGTTTATGCTGGGGAAGTACAGCGGTTTCTCATTCCTGCCAAAATCTGACGGCAACAAAGAAAATGCTTCACCAGTCGAGGAGCAACCATCGGTAACCATATTGGATACGACCCAGGCCTACTTCCTTGAAAACGCCAATGCCGGTCAAATCTTTGTCATCGAGGGTGAGGTTGCCAATGAATCCACGAAGCCTGTTAGTTTCATTTTGCTCGAAGGAAAGCTCTACGGCACCGATAACCGAGTGGCCCAGTCACAGAGGTGCTTCTGCGGGAATCTCCTGGCGCGGGAAGAGCTAACACAGCTATCCATCACGGAAATCCAAAACAGGATGATGAATCGCGAAGGAAAAAACCTTACCAATGTTCACATCTTGCCCGGCAATCGAATAGCTTTCATGCTGGTTTTCCACAACCTGCCGGAGCTTGATGCTTTAAGCGATTACAGCATCGAAGTGCTCAGTGCGAAGCTCGACTAGACATCATCTGAGTGCAGTCTTGCCACTACACATTCAAGTCGGACAGCGACGATTCAGTTTAATGGAAGGCCAACCTATTGAACTAACAAAAGGAATTGACAACGCCCGCGATTAGGTGTTACAACGATCTCGTCTTAAGTGCTCAAAAACTGTTGAGAAATATCGGATCCTGTGCCGCTTGGTTAGATAGAATGAGGAGTTTATGCTGGATCTCAAATTCGTCCGTGAAAACATCGATCAGGCTCAAAAGATGCTGCGGGATCGTAAGCTTGACATGGACCTGGCTCCCCTCGTGGAAATGGATGACAACCGCCGTCGCATCCTTCGTCAGGTGGAAGAGCTAAAACACCGACGCAATGTCGCTTCGGAGCAGATTTCTCTTGCCAAGAGAGAAAAACGGAACGCTACGGAGCTCATCGAAGAGATGAAGGCTGTTGCACAACAAATCAAGGGAATGGATCAGGAACTTACAGCCATCGAACAACGGATGAGCGAAGTTCTGCTGCTGATACCTAATATGCCTCACGAGTCGGTGGTAGTCGGGCAGGACGAAGGAGATAACCCTGTTGAGAAGACTTGGGGGAATCCTCCGGTCTTTGCTTTCGAACCCAAAAACCACTGGGATATCGGCGAATCTCTTGGTATTCTCGACTTTGAGCGGGCGGCCAAGATAACCGGAGCAAGATTTGCACTCTACTGGGGGATGGGCGCCGCACTCGAGCGAGCGTTGATCAACTTTATGCTCGACACACACACCAGCCTTCACGGTTACACCGAAGTTTTGCCTCCTTTCATGGTGAACAGCAACAGCCTGATCGGAACCGGACAGCTGCCAAAGTTCAAAGAGGACTTGTTCAAATTGGAGGGGCGTGATTTTTACCTTATCCCAACGGCAGAGGTTCCGGTGACCAACATACACATGAACGAGGTCCTGGAAGAAGAAGCCCTTCCCAAATATTTTACAGCTTATACTCCCTGTTTTCGATCTGAGGCAGGCTCATACGGCAAGGACACCAGGGGCCTGATTCGGCAGCACCAATTCAACAAGGTGGAATTGGTGAAGCTCGTTCGACCGGAAACATCCTATGAGGAGCTCGAAGCTCTTCTTCTGAATGCTGAGACAATCCTGCAGAAACTCAACTTGCATTATCGAGTGGTGAGTCTGTGTACGGCTGATCTAGGTTTTTCTGCAGCCAAAACTTATGACATCGAAGTGTGGCTGCCCGGGCAGAATACTTATCGGGAAATCTCTTCCTGTAGCAATTTCGAAGATTTTCAGGCGAGGCGAGCGAATATTCGTTTTCGCCGGCAAGGGAAGTCGAAGACCGAATTCGTGCACACCCTTAACGGATCGGGATTGGCTGTAGGGCGAACATTGGTGGCGATTTTGGAGAATTTTCAGCAAGCAGACGGCAGCGTGCTAATCCCGCCAATCCTGCAACCATATTTGGGAAATATCGAAAAAATCCGCAATATCCAATGAAGTCCTTTAAGACTTGCTGAGGAGCATGAAAAATGACAAAAAGTCAGCTCATAGAGGCGCTGGCCAAGGCCGAGGGTATCACCCTGAAAGCTGCAGAGACGGCAGTCAATGTTACCTTTCAAAGCATGGAGCAATCTCTTATCCGAGGAGACCGGTTGGAAATTCGCGGATTTGGGAGCTTCAAAGTTAAAGATTACGAGGGTTATAAAGGCAGAAACCCGAAAACCGGTGAGCTCATTGAGGTGAAGTCCAAAAAACTGCCGTTTTTCAAAGTGGGCAAGGAACTGAAAGAAAGAGTAAATGGAGGGGAATCGGGTTAGGAGCCTACTACCCGGCAGGACGCGTTGTGGTATTAGGGCCTGCCGTTGCACACCCGTCCGCATAATCAAAGGAAATCTCATCCCCGCACAAAGAAAAAATATAGATTGACAACAACCAGCGCAATACTGCCGCTGATGAACAGCACAATATCGCTCAGCGGGATGGGTTCCCCCGCGGTTGGAAGTACGTTCAGGAGTAAAGCGACAAAGGCAACCAGGGAAAAAATCAGTAATAGAGTGTGAAAACGCCTCTTCCAGATCAGATAGGACACAAGCGGGAAGCCGACGAGCCAAAGGAAGGGGCTATGCAAAGCTTCCTGCCAGTCAAGCTCACGAGATAGCTCCGTGATTTTGCGGCTGTCATATTCCGCCAAGAAGCTAATGAAATTTTCCCACATGCTTTCTAACTGATCCATCAGCCGTACCGAATTTCAAATTCTTTTGATTCCTCCTGCAATACCTCTTCCCGAGCTTCCACCTGGTCCACTCGGCTTAAAGGGCTGCCAGTTCGGCACCAGGCGAGCATTGCTTCCACCTGCGTGGCGTCGCCTTCAAAAACTGCTTCCACCCTGCCATCCGGGAGATTTTTCACCCATCCCGTCAGACTCCGTCTGGTAGCCTCGCCGTGCACACCCGCCCGAAAAAAAACTCCCTGCACTCTTCCACTAATCCAAACATGAGCTCGTCTGTTGGCCATTATATCCCCTCATAAGCCTCCCGACCTTCGGTCATCGCCGGAAAGTGCGTCTATCTAATGCCTTTTTCCGGCTTGATTTGCACCGCACCGGTACCGTGCCGGTCATTTTTTCGAATGATGCTGCCGGCCGTCTCCAACATTGCCTTTGCCATCCTCTGTCTGGTGCGCTTGAAGCCGGCATCTTTGAAGCCATGAGTCCAACTGAGGCTATGCAGCGCATCCGAGACAACCAGGGCTGCCGCCAAACGAATGCGACGAAAACGGGCTACGGTGAAAAGGGCCGAGACCTCCATCTCCACAGCCAAAACACCTTCGCTTTTGTATTTCAGAACCTTGCCCACCGTTTCCCGATACGGAGCATCCGTAGTCCAGACACTCCCCTCATGAATCCGCAGCGAGCTCTCAACGAGAGCTTGCTTGAGGGGCGCCATCAACTCCATTGCCGGTCCCGGTTGCGCAACATCCACCGGATAATGCCTGGAAGTTCCCTCCTCAGATACCGCTCCGATTGGCAGTACCACATCGCCGATGGCGACATGGGATTGAAGGGAGCCGCACCAGCCTAGTGCCAGGACGTCCCGAACGCCCAGCGCAATGAGCTTCTCAAGGAGCATTATTGTCTGCGGCGCACCAAGTGAAGGGCCGGCTACGGCGACGCTTCCGCCCTCGTACACACCCGCATATACATGAGCGAGATAGAGTTTGTGTGAGCGCTTTGGAGGACCGGCGAAACCTTTGATAATGAGCTCCATGTCTTGCGGAGTAAACACGAGAATACCCGATGAGGGCAGCATAGCTTCATGCCTCCCTCTCTTCGGTTCGATCACAGCTAGGTCTTCATTGGCAGGCATGGCAGTGGCAGAAAGTCAAATGAGAACTGTTGCGTTAATTTTCAGCCAACAGGATTCCGAGCCGGCTCCTTCATGTTTGGGGCCAGAATGCCGGCTTTTATTTCACCGCATTTTTTAACTTACTACCTGGTTTAAATTTCACCACCTTTGCTGCGGGAATGACTATACTTTCCCCACTTCTCGGATTGCGGCCTTCACGCTGTGCCCTTTGGGCAACCTCAAAAGTCCCGAATCCAACCAAGGTGATCTTTTCGCCTTTGGCAAGGGCTCCGCTCACCGCAGCCATGAAGCCATTCAGTGCTTTCTCTGCAATGGCCTTGGAAATACCGGCATCATCAGCCATTTTCGCAACAAACTCAGCCTTTGTCATGACTCCCTCCTTCTTACAGTGATCGTTAGTCCCTGGTATGAAGAAACCTGGCAAAGCAACATTAAAAGCCCCTAAAATCCTTATTTGACAAGGGATTACACTAACCACTAAGGCCATGGCAAGAGCTAAATGACTCAAGTCTTGGCTCAGATAAAGTTTTTTGCTGAATATTGACCGAAAAGCCCCGCAGCATCACTCGGAAATAAGACCAAACCGGTTGGCATTCCGGGTGATTTACTGCATTTTGCTTTTGACCTTGCGACTTTACTTGTGTTAGTAGCCAAACCAATGAAGGGTTCATCAGCATCCATCAGATTAGCACCCGGGAATTTGTCACCGGCCCATCGCAAGAACCGACGCGGCTGGGGCAGGCTGACAGCGGTGTTGCTTGTGTCTGCAGTTATTGCAATGACGTGGAAGAATGTACTCTCTCCACCTGATGCGCTGCCACCGGTTCCGAAGCTCATCTTCGATTATCCCGATTCCTTTGCCTTACGTTCCGAATACCTGAAGCAATTTTCTATCAAACACTACACCGTTCAGCCCAATGATACGCTTCATCAAATACTGCAAAGATTCGGCCTGCCCCTGGAATGCCTTGCCCAGTGGCAGGAATCCTGTAAAGACTACTGCAAATTAAGTGACATACGCCCCGACGATCAACTGACCATGCATGTTCGCAGAAGCGATCGGCAGATTGTGAAGTTCATCTATTCCACGATTGACGGGTCGACCTACACCTTTCGCAAAAAGGAAGAGGAGTGGAAATGTCAGAAGGACAGGATTCCGCCCATTCCTATCGTTGAAACCGTTAGAGGCGCCATCACCGACAATCTCTATGATTCCTGCATTCGGGCCGGCCTACCCGTCAGTTCCATAATGGCCTTGGCTGATCTATTCGCCTACGACATTGATTTTGCCGCTGATTTAAGAGAAGGGGACACATTTGCCGTCCATTTCCAGGAAGTGGTAAAAGAGGGCAGAAGAGTTCGAGTGGGACCCATCCTTGCATCTGAAATGGTAGTCGGCGGGGAGCGATACCGAGCTTTCTACTACAAGCTGCCGGATGGTTACGAAGATTATTTTGATTTTCACGGCAAGTCCCTGCGCAAGCTCTTTCTCAAAGCACCACTGAGTTACAGTCGGATCAGCTCAACGTTTACCAATAAGCGGCTGCATCCCATATTGAAGATCTACCGGCCCCATCTCGGAATCGACTATGCGGCCCCGCACGGTACGCCCGTGAGCGCCCTGGGAAGTGGCACCATCACATACCTTGGTCGAAAAGGGGGGTTCGGCAATTACATCGAAATTCGCCACGACCAAAATTACAAAACCGCCTACGGGCATCTAGATGGTTATGCAAAAAGTCTACGCAGTGGAAGTAAAGTCACTCAGGGCCAAGTGATTGGTTACGTAGGCTCGACAGGGCTTGCAACAGGACCCCATTTGGATTTTCGCTTTTACAGGAACGCCAAGCCTATCAATTTCCTGAAAACGGATTTCCCCAACGCACGATCCATCCCAAAATCACTCCTGGCCGATTTTGAAGCCAAACGGGAGACGTATCTGGCTGCTCTGAACGCTACAGGGAAGAACCGCTTCGTGCAAATTCCCGACACATCTCAGGGAGGCGAATGAGTTACCCCGGTGGCAGACCTTTTTGCTGAAATTGTTGTTTTCTCAGCGTTGGAGAAAACCCTGCATTATCAGATCCCCCTTGAATTGCGCAGCAGGGCAAATCCAGGTACGCATGTCATAGTTCCCCTCGGGCGTCGAGAAGCATTGGGATTGATCTTGAGAGTTGGTAAAAGTCTGCCGCAGGCTCTTGAGGCAATCACCCTCCGACCCGTCTTGTCGGTGGTCGACCAGGTTCCGGTAGTCCCGCACGAATTACTGAGAATTTGCCGATGGGTTTCCACCTACTATTTTTATCCCTTGGGAGAAGTGCTGAAAACCGCGCTTCCTTCCGGTATTCAAAGCACATCTTCCGCCCATTTCCGACTGACCGAAGCAGGAAAGAAAGCGATCCGATCAAATGAGGCTTCAGACCTGGCAGCATTCTTTTCACACCGGGACCGGGTAAGCCTGGCTGAGGTAGAGAGCGGCGGATTACCTGTTGGCGCGGTCCGCAACACACTTACAGGGTATGAAAAGGAGGGCTTTGTGGAACGCTGCTTTGAGTGGCAGCGGCCCCGGGTTGGCACGAAGAAGGTCCGAGGCGTCCGCCTCATCGGTTCTCCGGATGCTGAACAAATCAGCGAGAGTGCCAATCTAAAGACGCTCCTTGACCGTCTGTACCGTGCGGCAGGCTGTCCTGTTCCGGCCAAAGACCTGCGCATAGTAGTCAAAAACCTTGATTACTGGCTAAAGAGATTGCACGAAAAAGGTTTTGTTGCATTCGACGATATTGAAGAGCTCCGCCGATCGGATTTTGCCCAGAGCCTACCGGCTGCTCGAGAGTTTGACCTAACTCCTGAACAGAGCTCAGTGTTCGAGCAGATCGTGCCCCACATCAAAGAACACGGCTTTCGACCATTCCTGATCCACGGAGTCACGGGCAGCGGCAAGACGGAGATTTATATTCGACTGATTGATGAGGCACTAAAACTAAACAGAGGGGCTTTAGTTCTGGTGCCCGAAATCGCCCTGAGCACTCAAATCGAGGCCCTCTTCCGGCAACGGTTCGCGAGCCAACTAGCCGTCTGGCATAGCAGTCTCGCAATCGGGGCTCGCTACGATCAATGGCGGCAAGTGCTGGCCGGCAAGCGGAGAATAATTTTAGGGGTAAGATCGGCCATATTTATGCCGGTCGCAAACCTCGGTCTCATAATCGTGGATGAAGAGCATGACCCATCCTATAAGCAGGAGGATCGGCTCCGCTATCATGCCCGCGATGTCGCACTGATGCGCGCCAGGATGCTGGAGATTCCGATCATACTGGGCTCGGCGACCCCGTCTTTACAGTCTTTCCATCACTCGGTCAGCAATCGCTACAGGGGATTTATTCTCAGCAAGCGAATCCTCGATCGGCCCTTACCCGAACTGGAAATCGTGGATATGCGCCGGGAGAGCAATCGTTCCAAAATCCTCTCTGCGTCCCTTCAGAAGGCACTTGTGGAAACGCTTCAAAAGGGGGAGCAGGCACTCGTTTTTCTAAACCGAAGGGGCTTCGCTACCTTTTTGTTGTGCCACTTGTGCGGCCACGTACTCCAATGTTCTCATTGCAGCGTGAGTCTCACCTACCACCAGAAAGAAGACAATTTGCACTGCCACTACTGCGGATGGATTCGTTCGGTGCCGCACTATTGCCCCGCTTGTAACAACGCCAGCCTGATCCTCCACGGGTTTGGCACCGAGCGGGTGGAGCAGGAGGTAAAAACCCTGTTGCCAGCTGCCGTTACAGTGCGAATTGATCGTGACACGATCAATCGACCGGAAGATTTGATCAAGTGTCTCAACGTTTTCAGAAAATGTCAGGCTGATGTTCTTATTGGAACCCAGATGATTGCCAAGGGGCATGACTTTCCAAATATTACGCTGGTCGGCATTGTCAATGCGGACACCGCTCTGCAAATAAGCGACTTCCGGGCCGGTGAGACGACGGTACAGATTCTCATGCAAGTGGCCGGGCGCACGGGCCGAGGAGAGAGACCGGGGCGGGTGATTCTGCAGACTTACAACCCTGGTCACTACACCATTGAATCGGTGATGCGGATGGATTACGAGCTTTTCTGCAAAAAAGAGCTTGCATCCAGGAAAGAGCTTCAATATCCGCCCTTTACCAGGCTCACGAAGTTTCTGGTCACTGCGCCCCGGGAAGAAATTACTCGACGGGCAGCAGAGCATTTGGCATCTTTATGTCGATCGGTCGCCCTGGAATTTCGTCAGCAAGAGCGCCCAGTGGCTATTCTTGGGCCTACCGCCGCCCCCCTTCTGAAGCTCAAGCGCCGGTATCGCTGGCAACTCTTCGCTAAAGCCTGGAACAATCAAGATCTGCAAGATTTCACCGCGACCATTCTAAAGCAGGCCGGTAACTCGAGGGATCTGCGCCGCGTTCAGCTGAGCATCGATCGAGATCCTATGACAACCGTATAGCCGCGGAAGGCGCCGTTAAGAAAGGAAATTCCTTGCAGGAGAGGAAAGACTTTCGAGGTGAATTTGCACTTGCATCTTCCTACAAGAAAGTTTAGAAAGGAGGACTTTATTCGATCGGTTGGCTGGCGTAGCTCAATGGTAGAGCAGCTGATTTGTAATCAGCAGGTTGCGGGTTCGAATCCCATCGCCAGCTCCAATGATTAAAAAAAGGTTGCCTTGTGCTCGTTGTTATGGTACCAATAAAAGCTTGCTTGACTTAAAGAGCAAAAACGCTTGTGGAGAGGTTCCCGAGCGGCCAAAGGGAGCAGACTGTAAATCTGCCGGCGAAGCCTTCGGAGGTTCGAATCCTCCCCTCTCCACCACCC
>Ga0068714_10002471_pt1 | contig 23783 bp, 17 predicted proteins | sample MTBNYHSulfiMetaG_FD_62988 | JGI IMG/M metagenome (GOLD analysis project Ga0068714, IMG submission 62988) | Enrichment culture microbial communities from rom New York Harbor, USA that are MTBE-degrading - MTBE-NYH (New York Harbor Sulfidogenic)... | ecosystem: Environmental > Aquatic > Marine >... | reverse complement strand
CGTCAACCGCCTTCTCCATCGCGTTCCGCGGCGTAAGTCCCTGATGAAGCCTGATGGCCTCTGCTATCTGGTCGCCGACGGTATAGACCGGGTTGAGTGCCGTCATTGGCTCCTGGAAAATCATCGAGACCGCGTTGCCCCGGACCCGGCGCATCTCGCCTTCGGATATCGAGAGCAGGTCGCGCCCCTCGAACAGGATGTGGCCGTCAACGGTCTTTCCCGGGGGATCGGGAACCAGGCGCATCACGGACAGCGAGGTGACGCTCTTGCCGCAGCCGGACTCTCCCACGATACCCAGGGTCTCGCCTTTGTCTATGTGGAAAGTGACACCGTCCACCGCCCGCACGACACCGTACCCTGTATAGAAGTAGGTCTTGAGGTCTCGGACCTCAAGGAGCCGTGACGCCATCCCAATGACCTCGCTTCCAGGCATGCTCCATCGCGCGGCGGCCCTCGACAACTCCGGGGAGAAACCTCAGCGATGCTTGATCGCGGGCCCTGCAGACCCGCACGCCGGCCGCGGCAGTAGCAGCTTCGACGGTGTCACGGCTCTCCCCGTTCAGGAGCAGACCGATAGCCTGTCCCGCCAAACCGCCCTGTTCCGCGACCACAGGTGCGCTTTCCACCCCCGTGACGTTTCCGGCCACGAATATCCCTGGCAAGGTTGTCTGCCCAAAGGGCCCGTGCAGAGGGACGTGACCCCCCAGTTCGGGCAGGTATGTGAACTTGCACCCGGCAACCGCCGCCAGCTCGGTGAGCGGGGCCAGGCCGCCTGCCAGACAGACCGTGTCGACCGGGACCCTTTGTCTGATGCCGCCGGCCACGGTGCCGTCGGGCCTCTGGGGGGACAGCACCACGTGCGAAACCTCGGCGTCCCCCTCCACCTCCACGACGGCATGGCGCAGCATTACGGCTGCTCCCCAGACGCGAAGCACGGGCCGGACGTACAAGGCACAGGCGAGACGGGCCACGGCACGTGACCTTGACACCGGTCCTCCCAACCGCATAAGAACAGAGGGAGCGAGATGCGACAGGTCCGCAAGGCGCCCGAGCACTTCCCGCGGCACGCCCTGGTCGCCGGCCGGCACACCTGGCGGCGGGTTCGCGATGCCCAGGACGCGCACCCCGGCCATGGTCAGGCCGTGGACAGTCGCAAAGGCCAGCGGGTCCATCCCGACGATGAAAGCCCTGTGTCCCGGCCTCACACGCCATTGGTTGACCATCACCTGGGCGGCGCCGGCAGTGATCACGCCCGGCAGGGTCCACCCTGGAACCGGCAGAGGCTGCTCTGCAGAACCGGTCGCGATCAGCACCGCCCGGGCCAGAACCTCGGAGGGGCCTCCGCTATTGAGCATGACGCTCCACAGCTCCCCGGAGCGGAAGAGCCCCCACACAGTGGTTGCCATCATCAGGCGGACCCCGAGCTTCTCGGCACGACGCACCAGAGAGGAGGCCACAGTCCGCCCGATCCAGATTCGCTCTGTAACCGGCTTGGACGGATCCACATGCACCTGGCTCAGCAGGCGCCCTCCGGGCTCCAGACCCTCGTCGATTACGATGACGTTGATCCCCTTCTCGCGGGCCGCGACGGCCGCGCTCAGGCCGGCCGGACCGGCACCAACGACAGCCAGGTCAACCCTCATGAGGAGGCTCCTCTAGAGGACCGCCGGGGCCTATCGGTTCCTGCGATTGGACCACCATACCTTCCCGCAACGGTGTGAGGCAGGAGCGTACGTTGCGCTCGCCGTTGACAGTAACTCTGCACTCGTAGCAGTGGCCGATGGCGCAGAACACGCCCCTGGGCCGGCCGAAACGCTCTGAATGCCTGATCACGCGGATCCCGGCGGCCGCGAGCGCGGCGGCGATGGGCTCGCCCTCGAGACCCTGATACTCGAGGCCGTCGAACGTGAACCGCACCACGCGGGCTTCGCCGAGAGGCCCGAGGAGGGAATGGACGGCCACGCGCAGGCCGGCGCCCGGCAACGTCATTCCGTGGACGCTCCCTCGCCGCCGTCCAAAGCCTCAAGGAGCACCGGGCGAACCGGGGGGCGTATCGAAGGCCGGCCAGCTTGCTCCGGCCCTCTCCCTGCAGCGGCCAGCAGCCTGACGATTGCCTGGTGGCAGGTGCGGCCCTGACACATGCCCATTCCGGCGCGGGTTTGGCGCTTTACCGCATCGAGAGTACGCGCCCCACGGGAGATCGCTTCCATGATCTCCGCGAGCGTTATCTCCTCGCAACGGCAGATCACCGTTGAATCTGGACGGCCCTTGCCCAAATCAGGCGAGTCCATTGATCGCTTCATCCTTTCGGCCCTGTCTGAGCGGGTCTCCGTCCGAGCCACGGGCGTCGGCGGAAAGCCGGCTGGGAAGAAACCAGCTGCAGGCGGCCGGTGTTTCGCCGGATACGAGCATCTCCGCGAGCAGCTTCCCGCTCATCGGGGACAAAGTGATGCCATCGCTTCCGTGTCCGCCGCAGAGGAACAGCCCTGGCTGGCCTTCAACAGGCCCGACAAGCGGCATGCCGTCGGCGGTGTACGGCCGCAGCCCCCCGAAGGAGCGGATTATGTGAACCGCCCGCAGGAACGGAGCGATTTCCGCGGCCTGCCGCGCGATTGCCCGCACACCACGGATAGACGTGGTCCGGTCGCCCTTCCCTGCCTCCCGGGTGTTCCCGATCAGCACGTTCCCGTGCATCGTCTGCTCGAGACCAAATCCGGCGCCGAGAGGATCGTCGTGGTCCTCCCCGCCGCCCGCCCGGCGGTGCTTGAGAGCGATGTAGCGCGCATCCAGGATGCAGTGCCTGAGCACCTTGGGCAGCCGCTCAGTCACCAACAGCTGCCCGAATAGGGGATTCATACTCAACCGTGGACCTTCGCCCGGCATCAGCGCAGGCAATCCAATCCCGGCGGCCAGGACGACCGCGGCGGCTTCGTACGTCCCGCCGGAGGTTTCGACGGCCCACACCCCGTGCCGCGCGGTTACGCGGGTGACTGAAGTACCCTGCAGGAACCTTGCCCCGAGCCGGGTGGCATTGACGTACAAGGCCCGGGTCAGGGCCAACGGGTCCACGGTCCCGTCATCCGGACAGAGCGAGGCGCCCAGGAGCCTGCCGCTGAGCACAGGCTCCTCTTCGCGAACCTCGTCCCGCGAAAGCAGGGCGGCGCTGACTCCCTGAAGGCGGAGCGCCTTCGTATGGGCCTCCATGAAATCGCATTCGCTTTCGGTCCTCATGACGATGAGCGAACCAGTCTGGCGGTACCCGACGTCGGCGTCCAGTTCGACGTGAAGGGAGCGCAGCATGTCGGCACTCTGAAGCGCAAGCGCAAGGTATGCCCCCGGGCTCTTGGTCTGGCTTACAACGTATCCGTCACAGGCGGAGGACGCCTCGCCGCCGATGGAGCCCCGGTCGATGGCCAGGACTCTGATGCTCCTGCGCGCCAGGTAGTACGCCACCGAGCAACCCATCACCCCGGCGCCGACGACGATCACATCGGCTGAGGCCACGGATTTCCCCCCTCCCGGCGTGAGATGGGCCGCACCGCCCAGTACGGCACTACTTGACCACCAACGATTCCAGATCCCTCGGGAACCTGGTGATGACTTCTGGCGAAACCGGGCCCACGACGACAGTGTCGGAGTGCCTGAACCCTCCAACGCCCGGGATGTATATGCCCGGCTCGGACGACATCACCGCTCCGGTGACCAGCGGGTTGGGATTGAAGGCGGTGTCGGTCGGGTATTCGTGGCCGCCCAGGCCTATGCCGTGGCCCGCGCGGTGCTGGATGAACTGCGCATACCCGGCCTGCCTGAACACCTCCGTTGCCCGGCGGTCAAGCTCGCAGATCGGCGTGCCGTGAACGCAGGCGCCGGCCGCCGCCTCGTTAGCCCGCCTCATGGCCTCAAACGCGTCGGCCTGTTCCTGGCTGGGTTGGCCCATGACGAACGTGCGTTCGTCCTCCGCGGCGTACCCGTTCATCCGGCAGATGATGATGTTGATCACCGTGTCTCCGGGCGTCAGCTCGCGGCCGTAGTACTGGCCGGCGTTCGGGATATTCAGCGAGTCGGGCCCGCCGCAGCAAAAAACCTTGAGCTCGAGTTTATCCTGAGGATAGGTCTTGGCGGCCTTCTTGCCCAACTCCGCCAGGGTCAGGTAGCTGACCTCAGGGCACGACCTGCCAATCTTGAGGTTGGAAAGGAAAACGCCCTGGGCCCAGTCGGCAAGCTCTGCCGCCCGGCGCATGATCGCCAGTTCCTCCCCGGTCTTCACGTAGCGCATACCTCTCAGCAGGTCTGATATGCCGGCGTACTCCACTCCCTGGGTGGCGTTGATAAGGAGAGGCGACAGCGCCATGGGGTCAAGGTCGATGCCCACACGGCCGGAAACGCCCTTTGACTCAAGACAGGTCTTGATGAGCTCCGCCCAGCTCGATCCTCCGAGCAGCGTATCCGAATGCTCGGTGTACATCCGGATGTCTTGGACCCAACACGTTCGAGATTCGATGGCGGTCCGAATCGAGTTCCGGAAGATGTTGTTAAGGATCATTGCCGCCTCGCCGTCCCGGGTGAGAACAAGAAAAGCCGGCCTCTCCCAGGTGCCAAAAAACGCCGAGCTCAGCCAGAATCCGCTCATGTAGGTCACGTTGTCCCCGTTGAGCAGGACGACTGCTTCAAGGTCGCGCGCCTTCAACTCCGTGAGCAACAGGCGATGCCTTTCCCGGTAGAACTGCGGACTCAGGTAGTTCACGCTGGTACCTCCAATCACCATGGGCCGTCAAATGCGCAGCTTCGGGTCAAAGTGATCCCGAAGGAAGTCGCCCAGGATATTGATGCTCAACACAAACAGCATCAGCACTAGACCCGGTATCGTGGCCAGCCAGGGAGCCGCAAGCATGTACCTCCTGCCGTCAGAGAGCATCCCGCCCCAGGTCGGGGTCGGCGGTGGCACGCCCAGGCCCAGGAAGCTCAGCGACGCCTCGAGGATCACGACTCTTCCCATTTGCAGCGTCCCGATAGTCAGCAGGGGTGCCAAGACGTTGGGCACGACATGCTTGACGAGCAGCCAAAAATCGCTGGCGCCCAGTGCCCTGGCGGCCTCTATATACGTGAGCTCCCGAATCCGTAGCACCACGGCACGCACGACCCGTGCGTAGACGACCCAGGTGGTGAAGATGATCACCATGATGATGGTGCCGATGCCGGGCGGCAGGAACATCAGGAGCACGATCGCGATCAGCAAGAAAGGAAACGCCAGCTGGATGTTGATCCAGAAAGTGAGGAAGTCGTCTATCTTGCCTCCGTAGAAACCGGACAGCAGTCCCATGACCAGCCCCACGGAGCCGGCGCCGACGAAGGTCGCCACAGCAACCAGGAGCGCGGCCGGAGTTCCGTGCACGATCCGGGAGAGGACGTCCCGGCCGAGGTTATCGGTTCCCAGGAGGTGCCCGGGGGAACCCTCTCCCGTCCAGACCGGAGGCAACCAGGCATTTCTCAGATCCTGGGTAGTCGGAGAGAGCTGCGTGAAAAGCCCCGGAACCAAGGCCATGGCGACGTAGAAGACAAGTATCAGCGAGCTCATCACGACGGTCGGCCTTCGTGCCATCGCCTTGGCAAATGACCGCAGGCCCCTGGCCTGAACCCTCATCGACTCGCCTCCCGGATACCTAGATGCTCAACTCGGAAGAGATCAGCTGTAACGAATCCGCGGGTCAATCCAGGCGTAGGTGATGTCCAGCAACAGGTTGACGGTTGCGAACACCACGGCAAACATCAGGACACAGGCCTGGACGACGGCGTAGTCCCGGGCGTAGACCGAGCTGACAAAGAGAGTGCCCATGCCTGCCCACGAGAAGATGTTCTCAACAACCACGGCCCCGCCCAAGAGGCCGCCAATCTGCAGGCCGATCACCGTCACCGCGGGTATCGCGGCGTTTCTCAACACGTGCTTGTACAAAACAACCCTTGGGCTCAGACCCTTGGCCCGGGCCGTCTGAACATAGTCTTCAGCCAGGCAGTCGAGCATGCTGGACCTCACAAGCCTCACGAGCCGGGCCAGAAGGTATGTTCCAAGGGTGATCGAGGGAAGCACGATCGCCCGGGGATGGTCGAGGCCCCCGGTCGGCAGCCACCGGGTGGGCACGGCCACGTATAGTATGAGGAGCAGCCCCGTCCAGAACATCGGCATGGACTGGCCGATGACCGAGGTCACCCCGATTAGCTGATCGACCCACTTTCCACGGTACGCGGCGGCGGTCACGCCCAGAGGAAACGACACAACGATCGCAAAGACCATGCTTGATACGAGCAACGTGAGCGTAGCCGGGAGGCGTGCCGCGATCAGGGTACTGACCCGCTCTGTGTACCTGAAGGAAAACCCGAGATCACCCCGCAACAGACCACCGATGAAGCGGAAGTACTGCGTCGGCAAGGGATCCGCGAAACCGAGCCGCTCTCTGATCGCCTCGATCTCCTCGGGGGTGGACTCAGGAGCGACGAAGAACTTGACCGGATCACCCGCGACTCTGACCAGCAGAAAGACGACGATTGAGGTCACCAGCAGCCCAACCATTGCCTGTAGGCATCGTCTGATGATGTAGTTTCTCATTTCCGGCCTCCCGGCAATATCGCGTCAACCCTCATGGGCCGTCACGGGCCGCCGCCAGATGGCGTCGGAAGGTCTGCTCGATGCGCCGGAAAGCATCGGCCCAGGTCGCTCTCCAGGTGAAGGTATGGGTCTCCCCGGGATAGTACATGAGGTCAAACGACTTGCCGTGTTTCGTGCAATCGCGGACAATCGAGTCCATCTGGGCGAAGTCGACCCGCTCGTCGCTGGTCCCCATCAGGCTCAGCAGGTGGCCCTGCATTTTCGGGGCATAGATGTGGGGCGTAGCCCTGTCCCAGACCTCCTGGTTGTGAGGGCCGCGAGGACCGTTCATCCTGGCCATCCGCCTCCAGCCCTCGCCGGGAAACGTATGGGCAAGCCAGGCCTGGTACTGGTCCCAGTTCCAGATGCCGGCTATGTTGACCCCGACCGCGAACGTCCCGGCGTGCCTGGTCATCGCGCCCAAGGTGAGATAGCCGCCGTAGCTGATGCCGTAAACCCCGAGACGACTCCCGTCAACGTACTCGAGGCTCCGGAGGTAGTCAGCACCGGCGACCACGTCCATCAGGTCAGTCTCGCCCACTCCCATGTAGTTGCCCTGCTCGTAGGAGCAGCCGTACCCGATGCTCCCGCGGTAGTCCACCGAGAGCACCACGAAGCCACGGTGCAGCAGGTACTGGTTGAAGGAGTAGAAGATCGAATAGGTCTGGAGTGGGTGCCAGCCGTAGCGCATCTGGCGGTTGACCCCGCCGTGCAGAAAGACAACCGCCGCGTACCTGGCCCGTGGATCAAACCCCTTGGGAAGCAACAGGTCGCCGTGCACGGTCGCCCCGTCCCTTCCGGCAAAGGTTACGTGAGCCGGAACACTGATCTGACGGGTCTCCAGATCCTCGGGCATCGAGCTTGTGAGCCGGGTCATGCCGCTTCCATCCGGAGAAACCGTCCAGAGGTCGGGGGTCTCAAATGGCCCGCATCTCAGGAAAGCGATCCGTTCGCCGCCCGGCGACCAGGCAGCGTTGGTGTCATTGCCCGGGCCCGGCGTCACCGGCCTGAGTTCCTTGGTTTCTACATCAACCTTCCAAAGCCGCCTTTCGTTCGGGCCCGTGCCCCGGTTGCTCGGGAAGACGACCCACCGCCCGCAAGGCGAGAAGCTGTTCCAGTCCTCCTGCGAACCGGTGTCTTCGCATTCGCCGCCGGTCAACGGCTCCAACCTGCGGGATGGAAGGTCAAGGTAGAAGAGATGAAGCCAGCCCTCGGACGGCAGGACGTACACGATCCCGGCACCGCCCGGCCGCACAACGGGAGCGAGTTCCCGCTTCAGCTCAGTATGGCTCTCCTCGCTGACAAGCGTTTCCTCCGCGCCGCGGTCGACGTCGACCAGGCGGTGTGTCCTCTTCATGCACGTCTGGGCCATCGCGGTATAGTGCAGCCGCCGGTTGTCAACCCAGGCGAAGGCTGGCTTGGACTCGTCAGACGCGGTTCGCCAGACGACTGTGCCCTCGAGGTCCACGACGACGATCTGCCGGAACCCGCCTTCGAGAACACCGACGGCTAGCCTCGTCCCGTCGGGCGACCACCTGATGCGCCCTTCCTGCACATAGCCTGCAGCTACCGGTCCCGGTAGCCGCAGAGTGCTGAGGCGGGGGCCGGCCAGGTCAAATAGGGAGAGCGAAGCCTCGTCTGCGAATGCGATCTTGCTGCCGTCCGGAGACCAGCACGGAATCCTGCGCACGCCGGGGCCCGCCACTCTCAGCCGCGGCTGACGTCCAGGCTGTACCGTCCAGATCTGGTTGGACTGGGCGTAAACCAGGTGCCCGTCCGGAGACCAGTCGTACGACCGGACGCTTGCCTGGCCGTCGGATACACGCACCGGGTTTCCACCGGGGCAGACGACCCATAGGTCCCGGGCTCCGCCATCGTCCCAAATAAACGCCAGCTGCTTGCCATCGGCCGACCATCTCCCGGGGGCCGGATACTTGATGGCCAGTATGTCCTCGATTCTGATGTCCGGGATGCCTGACTCGACGGGTCCCATCTGTGGCGGCACCTCCCTCGCCCGCGGCGTACTAGAAGTCAGTCGTTCCGGTAAACCGCAGGCTCTCGACCCTAAGATGTGGCACTCTGATGGCGCCGAGGCCGTCACCCGTGGCATCGGCGCAGGTCTGTGCGTCACGGCCCACATGCGACACACCGTTTAACACGCGAACGTAGCTGTCGGTAAAACGCAGGTTCTTCACGGGTCCGGCTATCTCTCCGCCTTTGATGAGAAAGAGGCCGTTTCTCGTCATGCCGGTGATGACGACTGCGCGGGGTTCGACAACGCGGGTATAGTGAAGACCCCTAACGAGCAGACCCATCTCGGTAGCGCGGACCATGTCGGCGACAGACGCCCGGCCGGGAGCCAGGAAAAGGTTCTGCGGCAGGGCCGGGTACCCTGGCTGCGGAGAGCTGAACGCCCGGGTCACCGGCGAGAACACCGGGAGGTGCCCGGTGGACCTGCATCCTTCACGGGCGGCGGTCGCCTGGTTGTGGACCGGGCCGACCGCGAGACCGTCCCTCACGATGGTCACCGGGTCTTTCTTTACACCCTCGGCGTCGAACATCGTCGGTCTTCCGGCCGCATCCAGCCCGTCGTCCCAGATGGTGATTTCCGGGGACAATACCGGCTCGCCGGCCTTCCCTGCTAGGAAGCTGCGTCCTTCCTGCACCGCATTCGCATCAGCGCCGAGCTGCCCGATGAACGCGATTAGATCGGCGACTGCATACGGTGTCAAGACAACGGTATAGTCGCTGGCGGGAAGCGGCTTGGGATTGCGCGCTTGTATACACGTCTGCGCCGACTCGGATGCTGCTACCTCCGGGTCGATATCCGCCGTGCGATATGCGTGCCGGTCGCTGGCCCCGTAGCCTGTGTCCCAGATGCTCGTGACGTAGAGGTCACATCTCGTCCGGGGCGCATAGGACACGAGGCCCCCGGTGTTGGCCACGAGCCTTTCGCCGGCCTCGGTGATGACTCTCCCGTATGCGTGCGGCCCCCTGCCCTCGACCGCGGCCACGACCCTTTGCACTACCTCGGCGCGCCACCGGTCGGTACCGCCCAACATGGTTTCGTCCACGAAGCTGCCGTCTGGAGACACGTAGCCCTGCTCCGGCCGCGGCATCGGTCTTTCAGGACCAACGTCTGCGTACCGGAGAGCCGCCAACGCCCTGCTCACCGCTTCCTCGATTCTCTCCGGGGCCCGGACCGACAGACACGCCGAGCCGCTCCTCGCCCCGTCAAACACCCTGGCGGTGATGTACATCCCGTCCATCGAGAGGTTCTGGTGCACTTGACCGTCGGAGAACCTTGTCAGCCGGTAGTCAAACGCATCCAGGCAGACCTCAGCAGGGTGACCTTCACTTCGTTCGAGTCCTCTCGTCGCAAGCTGCTCTAAAGCGTCTCTGCCGATCATCACCGCTCAGCCCTTCCTCCGACCCGTACGCCTCGGAACCGCGCGTGGGCGGTGCCGTGGGCCACTCGACCATCCTGGTTTGGCGTCCCCTTCCCGCAGCTATGTCCGATGACGCGCCAGTCCTTCTCATTGGCGACTGCATCGCACTTCCGCCAGAACAGCGGCGTCATGTCCGAGTAGATGGGATCCCGCACCATCTCCGTCAGAACGCCGTTCTTGATGATCCAACCCACCTCGGGGCAGAACTGGAAGTTCAGACGCCGGTCGTCTATCGAGTAACTGCCGCTTTCGCTCAGCAATAGGCCGGACTCAGTCGAGGACAGCAGGTCCTCGAAAGACACGTCGCCTGGCGCCAGCGAGACGTTGGGCATTCTGACGAGAGGGATGTTGAAGTAGTTCTCGGCGCGCGTACAACCGCCCGACCTGTCCAGGCCAAGCAGCCTCGCGGTTTCCCGCGAGGTCGTCAGGCCGACCAGTACTCCCTGTCTGACCAGGTCCACGCGCCGAGTCTCAACGCCTTCGTCGTCGTACATGTAGGACGTGCGGCTACCTGGGATCGTAGCGTCGGCGAAGAAGTTGACGCATTCGGATCCGTATCTGAAGTTGCCGACCATCGCCGGGGAAACGAACGAGGTGCCGGCGAAGTCCGCTTCGTGGCCCAGCACCCGGTCGGCCTCGACAGCGTGCGCAAAGCTCTCGTGGATCTGGAGCACCAGCTGGCTCGGCGCGATAATCACGTCGGTCGTCATCTCCGGGCACGGGCGTGCCGAGAGCAACTGCACGGCCTCGGCCCCGACCTGAGGAGCGTGCCGGAGAAGATCGCGCTCCAGTATCGCTTCCCAGCCCTTGCCTTGCACGTCGTCGCCGATCGACCCCGGATAGGAGCGGGTCTTGGTTCTGCCGAAACCGACGGCCGTGGCACGTAGGCCACCGCTGCTTTCCGTCAGTACCTGACTTATCAGGCTGCCCTCCGTATTGGCGAATACCTGTCTGTCCCTTCTGAACGAAAGCGTCGCTCTCCCTACCCTCGCGCCCTGGCTGAGCATTGCCTGCGAGCATCTGGTCAGCAGCTCAAGTTTGGTAGAGAGGTCGACGCCGAAGGGATCTATCTCCACCGGCCGTTCCCAGTCACAGACGTGGGCCGGTTCCGGAGCAAGCTCGACCGGGCGCCTGCGGACGAACCTGCCGCTCTTTGCGGTGTCCACGGCGCGCTTGACGCACTTTTCCAGGGAATCGCGGGACTTGTCGGCAACCCGGGTTGTCGATGCAAAGCCCCAACATCCTTCGTATATCACCCGGATGCCGATGCCGATATCGTCAGTGATGCTGAGGGATTCGACCGCCGCATTCTTGACGGAAAGCGATTCCTTCTGCCGGTGGACGACCCGGCAATCGCCATAGACAGCGCCCATCGACTCCGCGAGTTGTACCGCTCTTCTGGCGAGGTCTTTCAAGGGCGGTCCCCCCCTCGTCCGGCGCCGGGGAGTGGGGCGGACGCGCCACTCCCCGGCACGCGCATTCTACCGGCTTGTTTGCTCGACATACACGTTCCTGATGTTGAAGTATTCATAAGGCGCGCCTTGGTCAAAGCCCCGCACCCGCGGATTGACGCCGTGGATGTCGTGCAGCTGGTAGAGAAACAGCCAGGCGGCCTCCTCGCGGAAGAGCTTGCAGATGTCCGAATACATCCGGGCGCGTGTTTCGGGATCCATCTCCTGCCGGGCATTGGTAATCATCTCGTCTACCTCTTCAGAGGTGTTCCAGTAGTTGAGATTGCTGGTGCTCAATGAGTAGGAGACGCTCCGGTCGGCGTCGAGAGTGGTGGAGGTGCTGCCGATGATGTGAATGTCCCTGATGCCCCTGTTGAAATACCTGTCAAGCTGGACTCCCCACTCGGGTAGCTCCAGCGTGGTGTTGATGCCGGCATCATTGAGATACTGGACGATAGCCTCCGCCGCCTCGCGGTCAAACAGATACCGCGTGGAGCTGGCCTCCAGAACCAGGTTGATTCCCTTGCCGTCAGGATAGCCGGCTTGGTCAAGCAGCTCTTTGGCCTTCGTAACGTCGTAGGGGTACGGCTCTATGGCCGGGTCGTGGCCGAATACCTCAGGGGTCGTTACTGTAGCCATCAGCTCGGCGTAACCTTTGAACACGGTCTCGATGATCGTCTTGCGGTCGACAGCGTAGTTGATCGCCTGTCTGACCCGCTTGTCGGCCAGCGGCCCCCCTTGATCAGCTCTCAGAAAGCCGAACATCCACCTGAAGCCACGTCCCGAGACCACGTTATATCCCGATGTCTTGACCTTTTCGATGTTTGTCGGGTCAAGGTTCGTGACTATGTCAAACTCGCCGGCCAGCAGTCCGGCAACAGCCGCGGTGTGGTCTGGCGTGGCTCTGAACTCAACCTCTTTCGCCTTGGGAGGACCTTTCCAGTAGTCGGCGTTGGCCTCCACAACCAGCTTGCTGTCGAGGACGAACTCCTTAAAGACAAACGGCCCGCTACCCACGGGGTTCTTGACGTATGACTCCACGCCTGCTCCGTAAGCCTGCGGGGGGACAATGCAGAAGGTCACCAGGCTGCCCAGAAGGGCCGGGAACGAACCATTGGTCACGATGTCCACCGTGTACTCGTCGACTACTTTGGCTTCCTTGATGGCCCCATAGTAGGTACCTGCGGGCGACTCGAGCACGGTGTCCATGCTGTACTTGACCGCCTGGGCGTTTAGAGGCTCGCCGTTGTGGAACTTGATTCCCTTCTCCAGCTCAAAACGCCAGGTGTCGTCGGCGATGATCTTCCACGACTTGGCCACGGACGGCACAATGCTCCCGTAGTCATCGGCCAGCACGACTAGCTGGTCGTATAGTAAGAGCTTGCTGAAAGTAATCGCTCCGGCCGAATACGGGTCCATTGAGGGCACAAGGGTCTTTACGCTGATAACCAACTTGCCCTGCGGGCCTGTAGGTGTAACGGTACGGGTACATCCCGCGAATCCAAGTGCCGCTACGAGCATGCAGGCCACAGCACAGAGCACCACATGACGGGGCTTTCTTGAGTGTGGCATTTCGCATCCCCTTTCAGATAACTGAGCAATACACAGCCGAGTTCGGACCATCTCGGGACGGAGCCGGCTCTACAACGGCACCACTCCTCGATGCGGGGGCCCACCGCCCGCTGTCCGATCTAGTCAGCTACACCCGGCCAGGCCAGTCCAGACCCGCCGGTCCCTTGGATATCGGTCTATCGCCGTCGCTGCCGCCTCGAGCGCTGTCAGCTTGGGCGGTGCCCCCCGGTACAACGGGAATGTCCGGCTCTGAAGCCCGGCTGCTGTCTTGATGAGATCTCCGAAACCGCTGCAGGTCGGTTATCAGGCCCTGAATGTGGACCCTCATGGCCTGCTCGGCAAGTGCCGCGTCCTTTGCCTTAATTGCCTTCAGAACCGCGTCATGCTCGGTCCACAGCCTGCCTCCGGATAGCCGCCTCATCTCCGCGACCCAAGGTGAGAGGTCGCTCTGTCTACGGGTTACGCTAAGAACGTGCCGGGCCACGCGGTTGCCGGACGCTCCGGCGACCAGGTCGTGAAAGAGCACGTCATCCGCCGCCCCGGTTAGTCCACGCAGTATCTGCGCCTTCTGCGAGGTCAGGGCGGCTTCCATTTGTCCGATAGCATCGGGCGTCGCTCGAAGCGCAGCCACGCGTGCCAGGTGGGGCTCAAGCGCCGAGCGCATGTCAAGCACTTCCAGGAGCGTGTCCCAGGAGCTGACCTCAAGCAGTTGATGGAGGTACTTGCTGTCTTGTTCTCTGGCAAGATCGTGGGCAAGCTCGTCGAGACGATGGCGACCGCTGGGAGTGATCCGTCGCCCGCGGTTCCCGTGCTTCTTGGTGAAGCCCGCCCAATCCAATGCGGTCAGTGCCCTACCGACTGTCGCTTGACCTAGGCTGTGATGTTTGCTGAGACGAAGATGAAGGGTCACCGCCCCGACAGGCCCCTCTTCCTCCGCCATGGATAGGAGATTGAGAAGCTCGTATTCGAGAACCGGATTTGCGATGTGCGTTGCTGCCAATGCTATCCCCGCCTCCTAATAGCTCTGCCGCTTACGCTCGTCCTCCGGGACCGCGGAGTCAACACGCCACGCATGTACCGGGGGGATCAGGGAGGCTGGCGTCTGAATCCGCACCTCTAAAAAGGCAGGCCCGCCCTTGCTCTGCGCCTGCCGCAGGGCAGCCGAAACGTCGCTGGCGGTGTCGGCATGGTAGACCGAGAAGCCGTGCGCGCCTGCTACCTGGGCGTAATCCACCGAAGGGTCAAAGTCCACGCCATGGTAGCGCTGCGAGTAGTACAACCGCTGCAGGGATTTGATCCAGCCGTAGCAGTCATTGCGCAAATAGATGAGCAGCAGCGGAGCGCGCCTGCGGGCGATGGTTTCCATCTCGCCAAGGGTCATTCCAAGGCTCCCGTCGCCAAAGACCGCAGCCACCGTCCGTTGGGGCTCCGCGGCCTGGATACCGACCGCCGCCGGGAGAGCATACCCCAGAGGACCGTGGGTGCGGGCGGCCATCACACAATGGCCGGCCATCGGGGCCGGGTAGTACGCGGCAAAGTAGGGTGTGGGCGTTCCCGCATCAATCGCAATGATCGCATCCTTGGGGAGTGCGCTCTGGACCGCCCGTACCACGGCGTATGGGTCTGCCGGACTCTGGTCAAAGGACGTGCTCCGCTCAAGCGCCTCGATCTCCGCGAGGACGCGGGCCCGCGAGTCGCGTACCCAATCGGTCCAGCACTCAGGGATCTCAGACCTGCTGTCGCCCAAAGCGTCACGCAGGTCTGCGAGCGCAAGTTTGAGGTCGGCCATCAGGCCCAGGTCCAGACGAACATTATTGCCTAGCTGAGACGGGTCTATATCCACCTGGATGACCTTTGCGCCGGGCGCCATCACCGAGAAGCCGAGTGTGGTAGTCGAGCTTAGCCTCGTCCCAAGACAGAGCACGAGGTCCGCTCGGGCGACCACTTCGTTCACGGAGCTCTTTCCGCCGTTGCCTCCAACGACCCCGAGGCTGAGATCGCATTCGGCCAACGCTCCTATTCCGGTCACCGTTGTCGCTACCGGCAGGCCCGCGTATCGGGCAAGCACCTCCAGCTCAAGCCATGCGCGCGAGAGGTGAATGCCGCCGCCGGCGATGATCACCGGACGACGGGCACCGCAGATCAGGCTGACTGCCTGATCGACCAGGCAGCCGTCCGGGCGGCAGCGGAACGAGGGGTACTGCCGGCACTGCTCTTCCGCGTAGAGGTCGTGCTCAATCCCACCAGGCGCCTCTGCGGAAAGCACATCTTCCGGGATGCCTAGCTGGACGGCCCCTGATTTGCCGGAACACGCGCTGCGAAATGCGGACCGCAACATTCTCGCCAGCATGTCCGGCCGGTGGACTTTGGCGTTCCAGCGTGTGAGCGGCCGGAATGCTGCCTCGACGTTCATGCCCGTCAGGGCCTCCCGACCCTCGCTGGTCGTCGGAACGTCGCTATTGAGCATCACCAGCGGCACAGAGGAGCCGTCTGCCTCGGTAACGGCGGGGGCGGCGTACATCGTTCCCGCTCCGCTTGGAGTCTCAACGATCCCGGGGCGGCCTGAGACGCGGGCATAGGCGAGGGCCATGTAGCCAGCGGATCTTTCATCGCGACAGATCACGTGATCTATCTGCCGGGACCTTGCGAAGGCGTCATACAACGCCATACTTGTATCGCCCGGCAGCCCGAAAACATGTCGAACACCGTAATGCTCCAGCATTCCAACCAACACATCTGCTCCGGTCAAGACATGACCTCCAGAAACAAACATATGAGATAACTGGGCTTAAGGCCATTAATCATTGATGATTAGTACGACCCGAGGTCAGATACTCCTGCCTATCACGACGGGAAAACTGCGCCAATCTTTCCCGGACGCTGCATTGGCGTCAGGCAGCCGCCCTGGGAGAGGCAGGGAGCACCGTCGGTCCGCGCCGAATCCAATTCCCACTCTCACGGTCCGAGCCTGGAGGTCTGACACATGCCCACAAAAGAAGAGCTCGATCCCGCGACCTGGTACGGCCAAGCGACGGTGGAGCCCGGCACTCCCGTGGTGGCAGGCAGATGGGGGACTTGGACGGCGATTTACACCGCGGGGCGCTACGGCGTCGATGACGGGGCACACGTCAAAGTCTCGCTCCGGACGGCCAGCGACTTCGGCGACATCCAGACAAAGGACCCCTCGGGACCCGGCTACGTAAGCGTTTCAACCACCGGTCAGGCGCTCGTGCGGGCAAGGATTGACCCTCATGGCCACCTCAGGCCGTTCTTTCGGACCGTGGTGATCTCTGTCTTTGACGGATCACTTGCCGAGGGAGACAAACTCCTCGTGGTTTTCGGCGACACCTCCGCCGGCGGCCCGGGAGTGCAGGCACAGTCCTTCATCGATGAGGACTTCGAGTTTCGGGTCTCTGTCGAGTCGTTCCAGACGGGGATCGCGGTGGATGTCCCGGGCACTGCCCGCTTCCGTGTTGTCAACGCAGCGCCAAAACGTCTTGTGGCCGTGGTCCCGTCGCGTGCCGGCACCGGAGAAAAGGTGGTGCTACGGGTCAAGGCGGAGGACGCGTACGGAAATCCCTGTTATGACTACGAGGGCGATGTCGAGCTCAGCTGCAAGGGAGCATCGGAGCTGCCGGACAGGTTGACCATAACGCCAGCCGATAAGGGCATGGCCTGCGTCTCCTCGATTCATTTCGGCGCCCCCGGCGTCTACAGAATCACGGTGCGGGATCCCGCGGGCGGGCTGGAGGCGGAAACCAACCCAATCGAGGTCTGCTCCGCGGAGCCCCGGCGGCTCTTCTGGGGAGACTTCCACGGGCAGTCAGGCTTTTCGGTGGGCACGGGAACGATCGAGCAGTACTTTGGGTTTGCCAGGGACGTGGGCTGGATGGATTTCACCGCCCACAACGCGAACGACTTCCAGATTGAGAGCGCCCACTGGGAGGAGCTCAAGAAAGCCTGCAGGCGTTTCCACGAGCCCGGGAGGTTTGTGACCTTCCTCGGGTGGGAATGGTCCGGGACCACCCCCGCGGGCGGCGACCACAACGTCTACTGCCTGGACGACGACATGCCGCTGCACCGCTCAAGTCACTGGCAGGTCGCTGACAAATCCGATGCTGGACTGGACTGCTACCCTGTCAGCGAGCTCTACCGGGTGCTGCGTGAGGAGGGCAACCAGGTGATGGTCGTCCCCCACGTGGGGGGCCGGTACGCGAACCTCGATTTCCACGACCCGGAGCTTGAGCCGGTTGTCGAAATATGCTCTTGCCACGGGCGCTTTGAGTGGCTCTTTGAGGATGCCGTCCGGCGCGGCTACCGCGTCGGCGTGGTCGCTACTGGCGACGACCACACGGGAAGGCCGGGGGCGAGCTACCCCGTCGGGGACAAGTTCGGGGTGCGGAACGGGCTCACGGCTGTGGTGACCGGCAGCCTGACGCGGGAGGCCGTCTGGGCCGCCCTGACGTCGCGCCGCTGCTACGCGACCACCGGCGAGAGGATCCTGTTGGACTTCGCCGTTGACGGCAGCCCGATGGGGTCCGAGGTGAGTTGCCGGGCCCACCCCGTCTGCGAGGTCCGCGTGGTTGGCACCGCCCCGCTCTACTCAGTGGAGATCAAACGCGGCCTGGAGGTTGCCTACTCACACCCCGTCGCCCCGCGCCGGGATCCTTCGCTGCTCCGCGTGGCGTGGGGAGGCGCCCGGGGCCGCGGCCGAAACCGGCGGTCGCCCTGGACCGGAGGCCTGCGCCTTCTCGGAGGCAGGATCACAGACGTCCGCGGCTTTGGTTTCGACAGCCCCTACCAGGGCGTTACGCGGTGGGACGGGGGGGAAGTCGCCTGGCGCTCGTTTACGTCGGGAGATGTTGACGGCGTGTGGCTGAGAGTTGACGCCGGTGATGACGCCGCTATCGAGTTTGAGACGCCGGCGGCGCGATTCAGGGCTGGCGTCGGCGAGATCCGGCACGGGGGCTTCCGCTGGCAGGCGGGTGGGCTTGAGCAACACGTGCTGATCGAGACCGGGCCGGACCGTCCTACCCCGCGGGAGGTCGGCTTCACCTTCACCGACACCGGACCTCTCCCCGGAGTGCAGCCCTACTACGTACGGGTGATGCAGCAGGACACGGAGATGGCCTGGAGCAGTCCTGTGTACGTCCGGTACATTTCAGGATAATCCTTGGCGAGGTGAGTGCAATGTCCACTGTGGAGGTTCAACTGCTAGAGCTGCTCCGGAGCAGGCTCCAGGACCTGCATCGCCAATCTGGTCTTACACCTGGCGGGGAACATCCATCCGGGGACCAATACCGGGCGCGACCTGTGCCCCACGGCTCAATAGCCGGTGTCGTATTGGCCCTACTCGATCAGGTACTTCTCCGCCTCCGGCAACAGGTCCATCCCAAGGCCGGGCACCTGCGGGATCTCCACCCACCCTTTCACCGGAAGGACGGTGCCACCAAATAGCGCCTCCGTTGCCTTCCACATCACGTAGTGAAACTCGACCCGGCTGCCGTTGGGGGCCGCCGCCTGCAGGTGCATGTTCTGGAAAGGCCAACCCCCGCCGTTGGCGATAGGCAGGTTGAAGGCATGCGCCAGGGCCGCCACCCGGAGCCCCTCGGTGAACCCGCCGACGTAGCAGACGTTCGGCTGGCTGATGTCCACGGCCCCGTTGACGATAAGCTCCCGGTGGTGCCAAACGTGGCCCAGGTTCTGGCCGGCAGCGATCGGTATCGCCGTCTGCCGGCGCAGATCGGCAAGCAGCCGGAAGTCGTTCCCCCAGACCGGCTCCTCGAACCAGCTGAGATTGCAGTCCTCCACCATCTTGCACAGCTTCAGGGCGTTCGGGAAGCTGAAAAGGTAGTTCGCGTCGATCATCAGCTCGACCCGGTCGCCGATCGCCTCGCGCACGGCCCTCACCCTTGCGGCGTCCTCGACCGGGTCAAGGGCCCCGTTGACCCCCACCACCATCTTCAGCTTGTCCTGGCCCTCGCCGGCGAACATCTGCGCGACCTCGACCAGCTCGTCGCGGCTGTATTCCATCAGTCCAAACGTGATGTAGGCCGAGACTTTCGTCCGTGCCCCGCCCATGAGCTGCGAAACCGGGGCCCTGTAGTACTTCCCGCGTATGTCCCAGAGGGCGATGTCAATGGCGCCGACCGCGGAACTCCATGCGCCGCTGAGCGTGCGCACGTTGAAGACCTGAAAGAGGTCGCTCCAGATGCGCTCCGCGGGCAGGGGGTCCCGCCCGACGAGAAACGGTCCGGCCTCCTGGTTGATGAAACCAACGATCCCCGACCTCAGGATATGTCCCGTCAGGCCGTATCCGACAAGGCCGGCGTCGGTTTCCACCCGGACAACAACGGCCTCGCGGTCCATCGGGTCCGGCTTCAGGGGGAGCTTCACCGGAACCCGGTACGCGGCCGCATGCACTTTGGTGATTTTCAATCGGCATTCCTCCCTCGAGCTCTCGCACGGCGGGTGGTCGACCGCGCCGCACCTGCGCGCGATGGGAGGACTGTTCGTCGAGTGCATCCCGCCTCCTGGTGTCAGCCTGGCACCGTGATTGCCCTGTGAGCCGTTCAGGTTCCACAACGACGGGTACCAGGCTGCGGGCTGGAGGGCCCCTGCACCATTGGAGACGGTTCGGGGAAGTGCCCCTATCCCGCGCTCTTCATCTGCGCGACGTGATGGCGGCGCGTCCTATGATACCTGCAGCTGCTCGCCGCACCTCGTCATGAAGGTCATGATCGCCCATGTAAGGACGATTGACGCAACAAACATCACGGCAACGTAGACTAGGGCCAGCCCCGGTACTAAGACCATCATGTACCCAAAGAGAATCGCCAGGTGAAAGAGCAAGTACTGGCACCACCTGAGCCCGGCTTCGTCCCGTATCCCCGCGTTGGCCAGTCGCTCGGCCAGGTCTCTCGTGCCCATGAAGAGGTGATAGGCCACAAGCAGGCCGACGATCATCGCGGCAAGCCCGATCAGCAGTCCGAGCGGGTTAAGGGTTCCCACGTGAACGCCGCCGCCCGGAACCGGCCGCTCGTACAGTGAAAAGACGGACATCACAATCATCGCCGTGTTGAGACGCCCGCCATCACGGAAGTGAGCATTGCTCGCCGCCAATATCCCGAACCCGGTGGCAAACAGGACATAGCCGATGACGTCTGGGAGGACGTCGATGCCTTGCAGCCTAAAGTCAATCATGATAAAGAAGAAACCCCAATAGAACTTGCGGTAAGCGGACTGGCTCATGCAATCATCCCCTGAACTCCTGCTGCTCCCTCTTCCGGGCGGCGGCCGGCAGAGGCACGGCCAGTACTACGGTCAAAGACGAAGGTTGGTTACAGGAAATCCAGCATTGCCGCAAAGGGGAGCTCGAGGCTGGACCTCTCTACCTGGTGTCGGGGATAGGGTGCTATGCCGCTCCGGGTTTCAGGACGCCGGCGATAGCCATCACTGCAGCCTGTAGTGCTCTACAACCATACCCCTCACGTCTGGTGGGAACACCGAGGATGGGGCCAGAAGATACACCTCAGCGACGCCGGGAAGGCGGGCGATCCGCACGCCCCCGGCCAAAGTGGCTCGAACTTTGATCTCGGCCTCACTTAGGGACGTGAAGAGCGCGAGACGTGTGACGGCATTCGCGATGGCCTCGTTGAGGGAGGCCCCGCTGCCTATGGCTCCCACCGGAAGGATATCTTCCACCTGATCAACCTGACCACAGGCAATCCTGAGCTGCCGCAACCGCTCCGAACAGCGGACGGAGTACGGACGTGCAAGCGAAGGTAGATGGGTGCCCCGGGGAAAAAGCAGGGGGCCGTCCAAGGAGAGATGCTTGACCAACCGTACCTTGAGGACGACATCCGCTGAAACATCGGTAGCATGGCCCGCCAGTTCACCGTCTCCCTGCATGGCATGAACGTCACCAGCATAGAGCCCCGCTCCGGCAATCCGGACCGGGAGCAGTAGGAGACAGCCCGGCCCAACCCGCGGGCTGTCCATATGGCCGTCTGTGAGCTTCCAGAAGTCGTCCGCGGGTAGATGGAAAGGATGTCCCGGATCTTGCAGCGCCTTCGCCGAGTCGCCGGCATTTCGGTTGCACGGGATATCCACAGCGGGACTGGTACCCAGGTTGCCCACGAAGGGTCGGCAACGGGCCCACACCCCCGTGAGGTCTGCGCGGGCCAGAAGCAAGGCCGGGTGCTGACGGGACTTCGGAGGCAGCCGAGCCAGAGCGTAGCTGCGAACTGCGATGTCCTGGGCCATGCGGGGTCCTACGGCGACCCCCCATTTCCTATCGACGTCAAATGCCATCGTGAAACCAAAGTCCAGCGAAAAGGGTGTTACGGGAGCACCGCATTTGGAGCAGCGTACAGCGTCTTCGCCCCAGCCCTGAAGATAGGTGCTTGGATTCACGGCGCCGCAGTTCCGGCAGAGGGCGTCTGAACATGGGTCACAACAAAAGAACTCCGGATTTGTCTTATGCGTGCCGGACAAGCTGGCATCCGACCGGACCTGGATAGACACAACCTGTACAGCAATCGCATCCCCGGGCTCGGCCCCATCGATCTCCAAGGGCTGAGTGACCTCGTGGCCCGCACGGAGCGCGGGAGTGATCATGGGCCCCCAACAGCCCGGGGCAGTCAGGAGTGTCACCTTCTGGCCATCCGCCAGTGGGCCGCACATAGGCTGAGAGGGCCCGATGACGTCCGTTTGCGATCCAACAATCACTCTTGCGTTGGTCACCGACACGCGTGATCAGCCTGTCGTTGGGCGCCCTGACTGGGCTGGCCAGGCAAACCGCGTAAGCACCTCGTGGCCGACAGCGGTCACCAAGACCATATCCTCTTTCCTCGCTGCGCCTACGTTTGGGACGACCAGTCCTGGTTCAATTGACAAGACCATCCCGGGTCTTAGCTGCCCGTCATCCTCCGCAAGCTTGGGGTACTCCTGATGGTAGACTCCTACGCCGTGCCCGATGTCCTTGACCATGAAGTTTCCCAAACCCGCCTCCATGGCCGGGGCCGCGATGGTAGTTCGGAGCTCCGCCAGACTCAGCCCTGGACGAATCGCCTCAATACCGGCCCGTTCCATGTCAAGGGCTACGTCCGTCACGCGCTTGAGCTCGGAACCAGGCTGGCCCAGGCCATAGGTCAGATTGACGTCAGCTATATATCCTGCGTATATACCGCCCAGGTCCAGCTGGACCAGGTCACCGGGCTCGATGCATCGCTGCGTCTGGATGTTGTTCAGTGTAGTAACGTTGCGGCCGGTTCGCACCACATTGTGGCTCACCCTCTCGGCCCCAGCGGACATCATCGCGTAGTCCACGGCGGCAGCGATTGCCTGCTCGCTCACGCCCACCTGAGCTGCCGCCACACCGGCCTCCAGGCCAATGTCGGCTAGATGCGCCGTCTGCCGAACTGCCTCCAGCTCCTCACCGAATTTGACCATGATCACCTTGTTCATCACCGGAGAGAAGTCTGCCAGCTCGCACTGCCCGGAAAACGCCGGGAGTCGCAGGTAAAAATCGGTTGGCAGGGCGTCGTACTCCCAACCAACCTTGCCCTCGCTGACGCCCAGCTCGCTTAGGCAACGGGCCAGAGTCTTGAAGACAGTGTCACGGTCGTCTCTTGGAATCGGCCAGAGACCGGAGTCACCTACCCCCGTGACATAGCAGTCTTCTCGCGCCCGAGCCATTCTGCCTCGGTCAGTCAACAGCACGGGTCCGTCGTCCATAGAGAGCAGGGCGAATTCTCGCAGGTAAAACCATGAGTAGCTGTACCATCTGCGAAATCCGGTGACATATCTCACGGTTTCGCACTTGCAGAAGACCACTGCTGAGAACCCGTGCTCTTTCATTGCTGCCCTGATGCGGCGGACACGCTCCTCGTAGTGGCCCGTGCTGAAACTGAGCGGCACGTCTCATCCCCCCATGAAGTAGTCGAGTATTGCACATGCGTGTACCTGTGCAACAACCAGCAGCTCTTCAATCGGCACAAACTCATCGGCAGCCCCCATGTTATAGAGGCCTGGTCCATAGGTGAGGGTCTCAATGCCTGCTGCGCGCCAGAGACGGGCATCAGTCGCGCCAATCTTGATCAGCTTCTGGGCTTGGACGCCCCGCACCACCTGTACCGCCCGGGCGACCGCGCAGGCGATGAGCCCGTCCGGGTCGCTGTATGTGGCCTCGTGGCGAGCGGCAGTCCACAAGCTGTAACCGCTCAACCCTGCCGCCTGTAGCGCGGAGGACAGAGCGTGTTCAACGCTCGCGGATTCAAGCCCGACCGGCAAGCGGACATCCACCTCTGCCTGGCATCCGCCAGGCACCAGATTCCGGCTATTGCCGCCCCGAATAGTACCCACGTTGACCGAAGGGCGAACCAGCAACTCCCCTGTACCCGGGCCGTAGTGCCGCTCCACGTAGGGATACTCCGACGCCACGATATTCTCCAACGAGCTTGGGATCCTGGCGCGTAAGCTGCGCAGGCCCTCCATCGCCGATATGGCCCGGCACATGCCGGCTATTGCGCTCTCACCAAGGCAATCATAGGCACCGTGAGCGGCGCGACCAGTGACAGAGAGGTCAAACCACCACGACCCCTTCTCCCCTATTCCTATTACGTCCAAGCCACCAGGCTCGCCGATTAGACAGGCATCCCCTTCGGCCAC
>Ga0068714_10002469_pt1 | contig 23791 bp, 22 predicted proteins | sample MTBNYHSulfiMetaG_FD_62988 | JGI IMG/M metagenome (GOLD analysis project Ga0068714, IMG submission 62988) | Enrichment culture microbial communities from rom New York Harbor, USA that are MTBE-degrading - MTBE-NYH (New York Harbor Sulfidogenic)... | ecosystem: Environmental > Aquatic > Marine >... | reverse complement strand
CTTCAAACGAAGAGTCGAGACCAACCGTATAAGAGATGGACACGGAGATCTGCGGGCGGAACATATCTACTTCTACGACGGCATACAGATCATCGACTGCATCGAATTCAATGATAGATTTCGTTATGGCGATGTAATCGCCGACCTTGCTTTTCTGCATATGGATCTGGAGCACCTGGGTCGACCCGATCTAAGCCGGATTATTCTGGCAGCCTACGTTGAACAGGCCGACGACCCCGAGCTTTACAGCCTGATTGATTTCTACGCAGCCTATCGCGCAGTGGTGAAGTTGAAGGTGGCGTGTCTGCGCTCGGCCGAAGCCCGGGAGCAGGATAAAGAGGCTCTTAGGGTTGAGGCACAGGGTTTTCTGCAACAGGCCTACCGCTACGCTCTTCAATTCAGTCGCCCGACGCTTTGGCTGTTCTGCGGTCTGCCGGCCACGGGAAAATCGGCTCTGTCCCGCCAGATTGGTGAAGATCTTTCCCTGGAGGTACTACAGACGGACGAAATCAGGATGCAAGGGGAAGGCTGCCCGATGTCGGCAGGCGTCGTGCCTTACGGGGAAGGTCCTTACCGCCTGGAACTGCGCCACCGGGTGTATGCACAGATGTTTGCCAGGGCCCAGGAATTGCTCAAAGGCGGTCAATCGGTGGCGCTGGACGCGTCTTTTTCGCGAGCGAAATGGCGGCAGGACGCTCGTCAATTGGCAGCCGACTTGGATACCAATTTCATTGTCGTTGAGTGCACATGCCGTGAGGAAACGATGCGCAAGCGCTTGTTGCAGCGCGAGGACGAATCGGGATTCTCCCACGCCCGGGTCCACCATCTTGTCCAGATGAAGAAAGCCTTCGAGCCGGTCGTCGAGCTGACTCCGGATATGCACCTGCGGGTCGATACCGACCGCCCCTTCCTGCATGTCCTTGATGAAATATTAAAAGAAGGCTATGCGCGCAAGTGTGAGCAAATCAAGGCAATCCTTTGAACTATTCCGGCACACCGACTCCTTTGCTGTAAGTGCCCAGCACTTTTAAAAATTCCGTTCGGTTCCTGAGCTCTTCCAACAATTCCCGATATTCCTCATCTTCGATGTCCACCTCCACATCGGCGTAGAACAAATATTCCCAGGGCTTGCTGTGGATCGGGCGCGATTCGAGCTTGACCAGATTGATCTCCCTTTCCGCGAATAACCGCAAGGTCTCATAGAGGCTGCCGGGAGTATCGCTTACCGAGTAAATGAGCGACGATTTGTTTTTCGGGCCGTCTAGGAAGGGATCGTTTGATATCACCACGAATCGTGTGAAATTGCGCGGGTTGGTTTCAATGCCTTCCTGCAGGATGCTCATGTGGAAGATCTCAGCCGCTTCTTTGCTGGCGAGCGCCGCTTCCAGCGGATCGTTGTTCTCCTTAACCCGGTGTACCGCGGTAGCCGTGTCCTTGCATGCAACCAGATCCCAATCCGGATGCTTTTCCAGAAATTCACGGCACTGCTGGAATACCTGCGGGTGCGAATAGACCCGTTTGATGGACGCGATCGAAGTCGTGGGATGGCTGATGAGATTGTGTTGAATTCTAAGTGTGATCTCCCCCACAATTTTGAGATCGTATTCGAGCAGCAGGTCATAGTTTTCGTGAATGCTTCCGGTCAGGGAATTTTCCACCGGAATAATGCCAAGACTTGCCCCTCCATTCAGAACGGTCTCGAATACCTCGCGAAACGACACGCAATTTAAGTGCGGAAACTCAGAGCCGAAAAACTGCACGCAGGCCTTGTGGCTGAATGATCCCGGAACTCCGGCATAGAGCGCGCGGGTCGGAGCCTTGCCGGCTCCGGCTTGTTTCTTCATGGCTTTGGCCTTGTCGATATAGGCATAGTCCAGTTGTTTCCCAACTACCGGGGCAATCACGTAAAGGTCTCGCATGAGTTGTTTGAATTGCTCGGGATAAAGGCTCTGGGGACCGTCCGAGAGAGCCTTGTCCGGTTCGGTATGTACCTCGATGATCACACCATCGGCTCCGGCGGCAATAGCGGCCCGCGCCATGGGGCTTACTTTTTCCCGAATGCCGGTGGCATGGCTGGGATCGATGATGATTGGCAGATGGGTCAACTTTTTAATGACCGGAATGGCAGTGAGGTCCAGGGTGTTTCTGGTGTATCTCTCGAAGGTCCTGATTCCTCGCTCGCAGAGAATGACCTGATCGTTTCCTTCAGACAGGATATATTCGGCGGACATCAGCCACTCTTCGATGGTGCCCGACAGACCGCGCTTGAGCAGTACCGGTTTGCCTATCCTGCCCACGCACTTGAGCAGTTCGAAGTTTTGCATGTTGCGCGCGCCGATCTGCACAACATCCACATATTTGACCATGAGATCGGCCTGGCTCGGGGAGGTCATCTCGGTGACGACTCCCATTCCGGTTTCAGCTCTTACCTCGGCGAGTATTTTCAGCCCCTCCTCACCCAGACCCTGAAATGAATAAGGAGAGGTGCGCGGCTTGAACGCCCCGCCCCGGAACAAAACACCGCCGTTTTTCCGCACCATCCGGGCAATCTCCAGGGTTCGTTTGCGGTCCTCCACGGCGCATGGCCCCGCGATGACCACCAGCCGGTCTCCGCCTATTGCCACGTCGCCCACCTGAATAACCGATGGGCCGGGATGCAGCTCTCTGCTCACCAGCTTGTAAGGCTTGGAAATCGGGATAACCTTGGCGACCCCGGGCAGTGTTTCAAAATGCCGTGCGTCTTTACGAATGGTCCCGACAACTCCCAGAATGGTTTCTTCAACCCCCTGAATCTCTTTGATCAGGTAGTTATCCGCTCGCAAGACGTCCTTGAGACTTTCTGTTTCCTCTGCGCTGATTCCTTTTTTGAGTATCAGTATCACTGTCTTTTCTCCTCATGATTAAACAAGTGCCGAATCCGAAAATAAAAAGCCCCAAGGAGTATTCCTCGGGGCTCTCAACTTATTCAAACCCCGGGAGGACCTTGAATCCGCCCGGGGAGCAATTTCGTGTTCTGTATTTTACCCAGGTGGATTCAACATAAAAAACCAAAAAAAGCAGATAAAGCTTCCGAAGTCGAATACCTGAGAAAAGAATCCAGCTGGTTTTAATGTTTTCATTACTCTCATTTCGTTTTTTTTGTGAATGTTGCTCATCAATATTTACCTTTGCTTCGTTTGTCAACAGGAATTCTGCATGGTGCGATTGCCAAGATTGGGGTGCGGTTCCGATTTCAGTGAATGCAACGTGCAACCGGTTCTGCAAAAAAGCCTGAAAGGCATCGAAATCATCCCAACAGGCGTTCTTTCATCGAGCAAAAAGCCCTCTATCAACTCCCACCACTTTTGTTTTAGCGGCATCTTTGTGTTACACTGCCGTTAAATCCTATCACTTCGTTTTTCTTAGCAATTTGTCAGACTCCAGACCTCTTGAAAGGAGGATTTATGCCTCAATTGCCGAAGTTTATGCGGGGAGGAAGGATTGATTATTTTGGCAAAAGGCGGATCAAGAAAGACGTCGCTATCTTTGTAGAAGGATTGAATTTCTGGCTGGATCAGGTGTTCCTCTACCAGCGAAACAAAACGGACAGAGAGGCCGAGCGCTTCATCAGGCAGCTTTCCGAGCAAATCGGTAATGAACTGTGTTTCATAATAAGTGAGCGGAAGTCTTTAGAGAGACGTTGATGGAGATTTCAAAAAACCGGCATCATCCTCGAATTTGCATGCTTTGATATCCTCATTAACTTGCACATATGAATCCATGATGAGCACACGGATAAACCGAAGGAGGGAGAAATGAGATTTGACGAGGCAGTCCCGGGCTTCGAGGAGATGTTGAAATTTCCTCTGATTGACGCCCTGCTCGGGCGGAGATCCCGCAGATTCCTGCTTGGGGCTGAAATTCCCCAAGGAGAGCTTGCTTTTGCCTCCCGTTGCGAACCGGTCCCGCTATCGGACCTTGAAAAGCTGCTGGTTTTGACGGCAACGGCAGGCAACACAGGCTGGCACAACATGATCATACACAATGCGCGCTATGCTCCCCATTTGCCAAATTACGCCGCGTCGGCAGGTGGCCGAACTTTTCCCTCAGCCGCAGGTTTTCATACCAGCGAGATCTTCTTCACCGATGATGAAGGTGTTTATTTCTTTCAAACCCGTGACGCCCCCGCACTTGCGGAGAAAAAGGAAAGCGGGCTTTTGGATCTTGCAGGGCTGCTTGATGCCCACAGCAACCACGTCCTTAAACTGGCCGAAGGGCGCCTGCATTTGCCGCCGGCCGATCCGCATATCGAAGGTCACAACACCTGGGTCGTCAACCGCCCCGGATCTCTTTTGATCATTCCGGTGGCGGACGTTGCCCAACACAACATTGCCAACCTCTGCTATTATCTGCAAAACGGTTTTTGCATCTACGACGATCTACACGGGAATCCCATTGAGGGACTGGAGCGTTTTCGGCATCTGTACGACCCGGATAACCTGCTGCCGCTTAGCTTCATGGAAAGTTATTCGCTCATGGAGGCGACCACGGAGATCTCCACAGCGTGTTACGCGGGCATGCTGATGCTTCAGGCCATGGGGCTTGGCGGCTGGATGTTCAATGGTATGAGTCCCTATTCGATGCTTGGCGCAAGCGGCGATCCCAACGTTCCCGGATTGGGCTTTCGCTATGATACGGACACACACTGGCCGCTGCCCAATCCCACCGGCCTGGCAGGCGTATTCGAAGGCTTTTGTCCTCCGCATTTTGCAGACATGGGCGCTGCTGTCGAAGCCTTCGCACAACGCAAATTCGGCTCCGAGGGTCCGTTTCATCCTTCTACCCCGGGACCCTGGAAAGAGAGCGCGAAGGTGAGAGGAAGCGCTCAAATTCACAGTGAAGAATTTAAGGCATGTGTGACATTGCAGGCGCAGTATATCTTAGATAGATTTGGCAAGTTCCCGGGCACGGTTTCAACCATGCTGGCCTTCACGTACCTGCAGGCGCATCATTTGGATTTGGAATTTTATGACCGCTATTTTAAGCCCGGTGCATATCTGGAAACCCATAAACGCCACATGGAATGTTGGCATCCGGAATTCAAAAGATGAAAAGAAACCTGCTCATTGTTCTTTGCTTGCTGCCGGTGGTCGTTTACAGCCGCTCTGCCGCAGCCCAGAACGCTGCCGATATCGTGCAGGCGGCTATTGAATATTATCGAGGCAAGGCCTCTGAGGCAGTTGTCGAAATGATCATCCATCGACCCGACTGGGAGCGATCCATGACCATCAAAGCGCGGACGAAAGGGCAAAAGCAGAGCATCTTTTTCATTACCGCTCCGCCCAAAGACAAAGGCAATGGCACTCTCAAGGTCGGGCGCGAAATGTGGACCTATAATCCCAAGGTCAACCGGATCATCAAGCTGCCGCCGTCGATGATGTCTCAGTCCTGGATGGGATCCGACTTTTCCAATGACGATCTGGCAAAATCCGACAGTATCGTCGAAGATTACACCCATACTCTCGAAGGAACCGAAGCCATGGAGGGAAAGAAGGTATATGTCATCAAGTCTTTGCCCAAACCGGCAGCTCCGGTGGTCTGGGGCATGCAAAAGCTCAAGATCAGGGAAGATCACGTTCTTTTGGGCCAGGAGTTTTACGATGAGGAGTTTGAGCTGGTAAAGGCAATGACCGGACGACAGATTGTGATGATGGGCGGCAAGTTGTTTCCCAGGATCTGGACGATGCAGAAGGCGGAAGCTCGTGACGAGTACACTATGCTCGATTACAAAGAGCTCGAGTTTAAAGACGAACTGCCGGATCATCTGTTCACAACTTCTTCGCTGCGAACTGCATGGAGATAAGGTGGCATGTCCCTTGACACTAAAATGGCCTGGCGCAACGTGTGGCGGAATCCCAGACGGTCTATACTCACCATGTCCGCCATCGCTTTCGCCACCATGCTGCTGGTCTTCATGCTCTCCTGGCAATTCGGCTCCTATGCGACTATGATCAACTCCTCGGTCATGATTCACACCGGGCATCTGCAGGTGCAGTCAGAGGGTTACCTGGATAAAAAAGAGATGCATCGAGTGGTGCCCAATCCTGCGGCCGTGGACGATATCCTGGCCGGTGCGAAAGGAGTGGCCGCCTACTCCTCGCGGGCCAATGCATTTTCTCTGATCTCTTCTCCCAATCGAACTTACGGTGCGATGGTTGTCGGAATAGAACCGGAGAAGGAAGCAAACGTCTCCACGCTTGCCAAAATCACTCGCGAAGGAAGTTACCTGGCTTCAACCGATACCAATCATGCACTAATCGGAGAGCTGCTTGCCAGGAATTTGCAGGTGCGTCTCGGCGATGAGCTGGTTCTGCTGGGTCAGGGGCGGGACGGCTCTATAGCGGCGACTGTGGTTGAGGTGAAGGGGATTTTCAGCTCCGGCCAGGACGAGTATGATCGCAGCATGGTCCATATCCCGCTCAAGTTTTTTCAGGATGTGTACAGCATGAGCGGCTCCGTTCACGAGGTGGTCATTGTGGGCGAATCACTGGAGGCCGTACCGGAGATTAAGAAAGAGGTAGCGGCAAAGCTAAGCGATATGCACGACCATGCCAATCTGGTTGTGCTTGACTGGAAGGAATTGATGCCGGGTTTGGTCCAGGCCATCAAAATGGACCTGGTGAGCGGATTCATTTTCTATATCATTCTGGTGGTGGTGGTCGCCTTCAGCATTCTCAATACCTTCCTCATGGCTATTTTGGAGCGCACCAGGGAGTTTGGAATCATGATGGCCATCGGGACGGCTCCCAATCGTCTCACCAAAATTCTGTTGCTCGAATCGGCCGGCATGACTCTGATGGGTCTTTTTTTCGGAGCTCTATTGGGAAGTCTGGTCACCTGGTACTTTCAGGTTCACGGCATAGTGATTTCCGGAACAGCCGAAATAATGCGCCAGTATGGTTTGCCGGAAAGAATGTTTCCCGAGCTCTCGGTTCTTTCCATTTGCGTGGGAGCCGGGGTTGTGTTTCTGATTACTATTCTCGCCGCCCTCTATCCGGCTTTAAAGGTGCGGCGCTTGCGGCCGGTGGAGGCGATCTCCTCGGCTTAACAGCAGCGAGCTCTACGTACCGGGGGTTGAAAGCTTCGTCTTTTTTGGAGCGCATCGTGCTGCGCTGGGGCTGGTCATCGCGGCCCAATGCCGCTCCCGCGGGAAAACAGGTTCTGATTCCATGTATCTTCAGTTGGGATGGCGAAACATCTGGCGTAACCCGCGCAGGACCACGGTTATCGTCACGGCGGTGGTCATCGGAGTGTGGAGTATGATCTTTCTGGGTGCTCTCATGCGCGGTGTCGCCGACCAGATGGTGCGAAACGGGATCGCCACCTTAACCGGCCATATCCAGATTCATCAGATGGGTTATCGAAGCGACCCGGTCATCGAAAACAGCATCGAGGCACCTGAAACAGCTGAACATGCGCTCACCGGACTGCTTCCCCCAAATGCGCGTTGGACCGCGAGAGTTCGTGTAAACGGTGTTGTCAGCAATGCGCGCCACTCCGACGGGATAACCTTCGTCGGCATCGATCCGGCACGCGAAGCCGAGGTATCCTTCGTCAAACCGGCGATCGTCGAGGGCAGATACCTGGCGGAAAAGGATGAATACGGAATCGTGATCGGTCAGGCTCTGGCGGAAAAATTCGAGACTCAAATAGGCCGAAAATTAGTGGTTATGTCTCAGGACACAAATGAGGAAATCGCCTCCAGGGCGTTTCGGATCGTCGGCATTTTCAGGGCTGAAATGGAAGCGATCGAAACACAGTTTGTTTTTGTCACGCTGCCGGCTGCTCAACAAATGCTGAGCCTGCACCAGGGGATATCCGAAATTTCAATTCTGCTCCCCTCGCGCGAACAAGGTGATCGCGTCGCGGAATCTTTGCGCAAAGCTATGCCGGCGGAGCTCGAGGTCCACACCTGGCAACAGCTGCTGCCCATGGTGACCGCGGTCCTCACCATGTACGACAGCTTCATTTTCCTTTGGTTTCTGGTGGTCTTTGTTGCCATGGCCTTTGGGATCGTCAATACCACTTTGATGGCGGTATTTGAAAGAGTACGAGAATTTGGACTTCTCAAAGCGCTGGGGATGGAGCCCCGCGCCATCGTGCTCGAGGTGCTTACGGAGTCCTTTTTCATTCTGGCGATCGGCATGATGCTTGGGAACGGCCTGGGTTTCTTAACGACTCATATTCTGTTCCGAAAGGGGATCGACCTCTCCGCCCTCTCTGCCGGATTGGAATTCGTCGGCATGGCACGGGTGATTTTTCCGATTGTATTGAGCAAAGATATCATTACGGCAAACCTGGTGGTTTTCTTGCTGGGGCTTCTGGTGAGCCTTTATCCTGCTATCCGGGCCGCCCGATTCACACCGGTTGAGGCCATGGCGCACACGTGAGATCATGATACTGCGATGGATTCTCGCTGCCAACTTACGGGAACAACGACGGGCTTAATCAATGAACATTGTGGAATGCACAAACGTCACCAAAATATATGAGCAGGGCAGGGTAAAGGTCACGGCTCTTGACGACCTGAGTCTTTCCATCGAAAGAGGCAGCTTTGTGGCTCTGGCCGGACCTTCGGGATCGGGCAAGACGACTTTGCTCAACATCGTCGGCGGACTGGATGTGCCGGATTCGGGTCAGGTGGTGGTTGATGGCAATGCTCTACAGGATATGACCCCATCGCAACTGGCGAATCTGCGATTGCATAAGGTAGGTTTTGTCTTTCAATCGTACAATTTGATACCGGTCTTATCGGCCGTCGAGAATGTCGAATTTGTCATGCTTTTGCAGGGCGTTCCGCCCAGAGAGCGCAGAGAAAGGGCCATGGCCATACTGGATGATGTGGGCCTGGAGAACACCTACCATCGGCGCCCGGCGGAGCTCTCCGGCGGACAGCAGCAGCGGGTTGCCGTAGCTCGAGCGATCGTATCCGGTCCCTCCATTGTGCTGGCCGATGAGCCCACTGCCAACCTTGATTCGAAAACAGGCCACGGTCTGCTGGAGATGATGAAAGAAATGAATGAACGGAAGGAAGTCACGTTTATCTTTTCAACCCACGATCGCATGGTAATGGACTATGCCCGCCGCTTGATTCAAATAAGAGACGGCAGAATTTTCAACGACCAGCTGAAGCCGGCCTGACATAGCCGGAAATTATCAGCCGGTTCGTTCGACTCCAGCAGCATTTGCGAGGTTATGAAAAAGCGCATAGGGCAAAAACCTAAACCCTTAAAATTTCGCAGCTGTCGAAGCTTCATATCTCGTTCCCTGCACACTGCCCGCGTTTGGCCTATATATGCGTGCATCATTGCCGGCAGGCTGGGCAGGCCGTGCATTCCGCTTCCTACAGCGCGCCCCCTGATTGGGTTGACGGCCGCTCTCGCATTTTCATTTTTTTGCATGTCGTTATCGGCTCCTGCCATTTCTTCGGCAGCGTTGCAGGCGACCGATTCAAATCTTCCCGAAGGGCAGCAGGTCGACTCCGGCGAAAACTGGCTGGACAGCATCAGGGCCGAATGGGGCGGCTATCTGAAGCTGCGCTGCTTTGTCTCCTGGCCCGGAACGGATTCCATTTTCGAACCGGTGGGCACAGGAACCTTTTATGACGGCAATGCCCAGTTCAGGCTGATCAATAAAATTCTTCTGGGCGATTGGGGCTATTTCGACACCCACTACGAGCTAATTCTTTCGGGTGGGGACACATGGAAGAAAGGCAGAGCTCTGAACGCGATTTTCCCGGTCGCTTTTGAAGATACATTTTTGCTCGGCGGACCGGTCAACGACGATCGCAGATTGTTCGATCTGAGCACGGTCATTAAGGAGACCAACGAGTATGTTCTCTACGGCCGAGTGGACAGGCTTTTTTTGACCCTGCTGCCTGAATGGGGAGCGGTTCGCATCGGTCGTCAGGCGATCACTTGGGGAAACGGTATGCTGTTCAATCCAATGGACCTGTTCAACCCCTTTTCCCCAACCGATATCGATCGGGAATACAAGATCGGTGATGACATGCTTGCCGTTCAGGCGCGAATATCTGAAATCGGAGACGTTCAATTTCTTTATGTGCCGAGGAATGATCCCGACAGCGGCGACCCTCGATGGAGCTCGTCATCGGTGGCCGGAAAATTCCATTTTACGGTGGGCTCGACCGAATTTGACCTCATGGCCGCGGGCCACTACGACGACGCTGTGGTCGGCGTCGGCAGCGTCGGCTATGTGGGTGGTGCCGCTTGGCGTGCGGATGCAACCTGGACTCTTTTACAGGACAAGGATTATCGCAACGGGTTCGTGTCATTGGTCGCAAACGTCGACTATTCATGGACATGGTGGCAGAAGAACCTCTACGGTTTTCTGGAGTTCTTTTATAGTGGCGTGGGAGAAGACAGCTATACCGGGGCCTTGACCGATCCTGATATCGTCGAGCGGCTGGATCGCGGCGAGCTGTTTACGCTGGGCAAATATTATTTGAGCGGTTCGCTGAGGATTGAACTGCGCCCGTTGTTCAACGTCTTTTTCACCATCATCAACAACGTCGCCGATCCCTCCGGGATTCTTCAGCCGCGAGGCGTCTGGGATGTTACCGAAGATGTTCAGCTCATCTTTGGCAGTAACATCTTCTACGGCAGGGGAGGTACCGAATTTGGCGGATTCGAGGTTCCGGGCACTGATCTGACCAATGCTCCGCCCAACAATGTTTACCTTTGGTTGAATTATTATTTTTAAACAGGAGCAAACATGTTCGACAAGAGCAGCGACCTCTTTCCAGTGAAGAACAACTATATCTATCTGGCTCATTGCGGCGTTTCGCCGCTTTATAGCGGAGCCTTGCGCAAAGAGCTGGAAATTGCCCGAGCTCAATGCGACACCGGTGCTTTGGCATTCAAACGATACGAGGACTATCTCGACGAGCTTCGCTCGGCCGCTGCCCGACTGTTCAAAACCTCACCCGAAAATCTCGCTTTTGTGAAAAATACTACCGAAGGGCTCAGCCTCATTGCCAATGGCTATCCTTTTGAAAAGGGCGATCGGATTATCAGTTATGTCCATGAATATCCGGCCAACCACTATCCGTGGAAATTACAGGAGCTGCGCGGCGTCGAACTTGTGCTGCTGCCGGATCGCGGCGACTTGTGCAGGTCCGCAGAGGGGAGGCCGTGCAGTTGGTCTATGGCGGACCTGGAGCAGTTGGTCGATAACAAAACTAGATTGATCGCACTCAGCCACGTGCAGTTCACCAGCGGCTTTGCCGCCGATCTCAAAGAGCTTGGCGAGCTCTGCCGAAGCCGCGGGATCGATCTGGTGGTCGATGCCGCCCAAAGCCTCGGGTGCCTGCCTCTCTACCCTGAAGAATACAATATTTCCGCCGTCGCATCATCCGGCTGGAAATGGCTGTTGGGGCCGGTTGGAACGGGATTGCTCTACACTTCCCAACCGTTTAGAGAAAGGCTGGGCCATGTTCTGGTGGGCGCAGAAGTCATGCGGCAGGGAACCGAGTATCTCGATCACCGTTGGCAGCCTCACCATAGCGCTCGGCGCTTCGAGTACAGCACCTCGCCCATAAGCCTTGCCGCCGGCCTCAAGGCCTGCATTGAAGAAATCCCGTTGCGCTATGAACCGGAAAATATCCGAACGGAAGTCTTTCGGCTTCAAGATATAATTTTAAGGACTTTAGACAGGGATCGATTCACACCGGTCGAATTTCAACCGGAGCACCGTTCCGGCATTCTTTCGCTCATTTGCAGGGACGATCCCGACGCCATTGCCAAGGTGCTGGAGAAACAGGGCGTGATCTGCTCCTGCCGCGGAGGCTACCTGAGGCTTGCTCCGTATTTCTACATCAGCGACGAAGAGATAAAAAGGGCCGTCTCCATACTCAATTCGGTGGAAGTTTAGGACTCCGGCAGCCTTCCCCCAAGTCAGGTTGCCGGCTCTCTCTGGCTTGTTACTTGATTATTCTCCCACTCATTCATAGCTTTCGCCGTAAGGATGCGTTGGTATGTCTCTGCTAAGACATAAATCAGGAGAATCCTCGAAATACAGGAGTTGGAAAAATGAAAGTTCTGATTGTGTACTACAGCACTTACGGCAACGTTTATCAAATGGCCAAGCTCGTAGCAGAGGGAGTCAAAGAGGTGCAAGGAGCCGAACCGGTGTTGCGCACGGTGGCTGAATTGATGCCCCAATCCGTAATAGAATCCAGAGCCGATATGAAGGCTGGAAAAGAAATGCAAAAGGAGGTGCCGCTTGTCACAATGGATGATTTCAAAGAAGCCGCTGCCTTCGCTTTCGGCACGCCGACCCGGTTCGGCAATGTAGCTGCGCAGTTGAAAAATCAGATCGATCAATTGAGTGCCCTATGGCTCAAGGGTGAATTTGAAGGAAAACCGGCCGGCGTTTTTGTTTCGACCGGCACTCTGCACGGTGGACAGGAAACCACGATTCTTACTTTAATGGCGCCGTTGCTTCATCTCGGGATGGTCCTGGTGGGGGTTCCGTACTCGGTGCAGGAGCTTTTCACTACCCAGGGCGGCGGATCGCCCTACGGACCGGGACATATTGCGGGGGCGGATAACGGCAGGGCGATTGATCCCGAGGAGGCGGCAATCTGCAAGGCGTTCGGGCGTCGACTGGCATCGATTGCAATGCGACTGGCAAATGCATGAAAGGAGGCCTCTTTGGCGTGGGATCTGGATGAGCTGAGAAGCCATCGGGAAGTGATCGATCAGCTGGATTGGGAAATGACCCCTGAAAAGGCCGTGGAGACCTACCTGGAATGGGGGACCGGGTGGTCGCGAAAAGGCGATTTCATGCGTCACTCCAATCAGGAAAGCTATTACTTTGTCGTCTACGATTGGGAACAACCGTTGAGTGTCACGCTGGTGCGAAGAGACGTTAGAGACATGGAGGAGATTGCCAAAATCGATGCTCCCGAAGAATTGATCAGAAAAGCGATCCATGAAGCGGGCAGGAAGCCGGGAGTGGGTGTCTACGCTGTTAATGAAGAGCTCAAGGAATGGCTGCGGAAAGCTCTAAACTGCTGAGGAGTGCACTCGGTGTACGTGCGATTGTACTTCAGCTTATGCCGGTTTCTAAACGCAACATTACACTCTCGGCGTCCCGGGCTGCCCAGGGGCGCGCGGCTTTCTGCGCGTCCACTGGAACTTTCATTTCATCCTCTCCGTGGCATCCTCCGTAAAACAATCCCGGTGAGCTACCTACGTAGCACTGATCTTCCTCTGACCACTCGACGATCATTACATATCTTGCGCTGGCTTTCATTTCTTCCATTCCTCCGGTCACCCTCGGATTGCCGTTGTTCATTCACCGATGGGGAAAAACGAAGCATTGAACTGCCCGATCCCGGTGGTCCCTTGCAGGTTGTCAAAGAACTGGGGGAACTGAACGCCCGGCTACGGCTCGGCATGCTCTGGGAACCGCCCCGTGCGGACCCGCCAGCGGGGTGGTGTGGGGGCCGGCACGGTGGATGGATAAACCAGTCGCCCCGATGGAACCGAGTAGTAGAAATCTGCGCAAAGAATTCACCGGAAAATCCAAAGAGGAGATTATCGGTGTAGTGGAAGGAGACACTCCTGGCATAAAATCGATTTATATCGATTTTGGAACAGGTGGCCCCACCGTCGGTGCCGGCGGTTATAGGTCACCGCATGACCGTGGCGATCTCAACGCCCCCGGTACGCAGGAGCAAATGAAAATGATTGGACAGCAGAGCCCATATATAGCAACTGGTCTCTGTTCCCTGCAAAATATCCCCCAACCGATCAAGAAAATTACTCCTGTTTTGATCGTCATCGAAAATCCGTCTTCGGGCGATCCCTCGAACCATGATGTGATGCAGTGCCCCCGGGGCATCTATGCGTGCTTTTGTTGGCATATCTCTCTATACAGAAGGAAAGTATTGACGAGCCAAGTTTGCATGTTGAGAGCGTCCACTGGCTATGCTCTAACTACCCACGAGAGATCGAGCGAAAATTTTTGACATTACTCCGGAGAGAGAGTATCCAAAGGCCTTTTTGATCTGCTTACCACCATCATGTCACAATCCTGATAAAAGAAAAGACAGCGATCCCGTGCTGACTGCTGAAAAAGGCGGCAACAGGGAAGAGATAAAATGTCATCTAAGCGGCTTTATTTTGCCAAGTGAACAACATGAACTGAAGGAGACATAGTGCGCCTACCGCGAATCTTACTCTTTGCGTCGGCTATTCTAGGGCTTTTGGGCCTTTTCAACTCGCCTGTTCAATCTGAGATTAGGGCTGAATCCAACTTCTCTGTTAGGAACGGCGGGCAGGTGGCTGTCGATGGCCGGAGCTTCGGCACCATAAGGGAATACTTTCTGTCCGACTATTTTAAGACCACGGGAAAACGCTGCGGAACAACGCTCCCGGAGCACTCTGAATCTGAAGCTCAGCTTTTGTTTAGGAGCCCCTCCGACTGCACTTTAGCCGCAACGGTAATTCAGGATGAATACTCACCCGAAGTTATCCTGACCATCCCTGTGGTAGTGCACATTATCCACAAGCTCGATGGAACAGGCAATCTCGAGGATGATCGTATAAATAGACAGATCAGGGTGCTGAATGAGGATTATGCAGCAATGGCGCACACCTTAGGCGAAAATGGGTTCAATACCAGAATCCAGTTCAAACTTGAAAAGATCACTCGGACCGCAAACGACTACTGGTTTGGCGATAACGATGAGATTGGCTACAAATCGACTCTTGGTTGGGATCAAAGCCGCTACTGTAACATATACGTCAACTCGGCCAGCGGCTATCTCGGCTACGCTTATTTTCCAGCGGGCAATCCCGGTGTTCGGGATGGGCTGGTTATTCTTTATGAGGCTTTCGGCGGGCGAAATGAGGGGACAGCCCCCTATAACCAGGGTCGAACCGTGGCTCATGAGATGGGCCACTATCTTGGGCTATATCACACCTTTGAAGGTTACAACGCCTGCAGTAACACATACACGACCGGCGACCTGATTCTGGACACACCGGCCGAAAGCGAGGCGCATTTTGAGTGCATGCAGACGTACACGTGCAGCAGCATCGACGCCATTCACAACTACATGAATTATACCCCGGATGCCTGCATGGATCAGTTCACTCGGGAACAAGCCAACCGCATGGTGTGCTCACTGCTGAACTATCGCCCGAATCTCGTGACCATGACGCTCTCACCATCGATCATCTCACCACTTTTATTGCTGTTAAATGATTGAACATAAGGAGCTTACAGCCACATCCCATTCAGGCCTACGCCGGCACCGGTCCTTCAGCTTCTGTATTCACGTGCACCTGTGCTAGGGGACCGCCTCAATTTCAAGCAATCTCGTATCCGCCAGCAGGAGAAATCCCCAGCTCAGCATTCCGTCAAGAGTGAAGCCCGATTTGGGCAGTCCGCGCAGACGATAAGGCAGCGGACCATGATGGAATCGCTCTTTGAATAATGCCTTACCATATATCCCGGAGGGGGACAAGCAGCCCTCATCTCAGTGTCAAACATCACGTTAATTCCCCCCTTCCAAAATCATCTTAGTTCCCCCCATTTGCATATGCTGCTGCGTACCGGAGCGTACGGATCGCCACCGTCATGCGGCGCTTGCTCACCGGCTATGCGATGACCTATAATCGCCGGCACCGGTGGTGGGGCCACTGTTTCGAAACCGATACAAATCGATCTTGTGTGGAGACAGGAGACGAGGATTGATACATTGGTATGCCGAGCAAGTTCATTATTATGTGGCCTTGAGGTACTTTTTCTAACCTTGAGATCAAGCCGGGCCAGCACCACGCATGGAAGTCAAATGTATTATGTGAATAGCTTGGCTTGGTGCTATCCGCTTATCCCCACGTTCGGCTCTCAAACCGGCCGGTTATGTGGTAGAATAAAGCGTCAAAAAAAAAGGGGGACCAGTGAAGCACATTGATAACATACCGATGGCTCCAAAGCAGCTTGAAGCTCTGCGAGAAATCAAACGCAGGCTTCTAGAGAAGTTCGATATCAAAGCATTGGTCTTGTACGGTTCAGTTGCGCGTAATCAGGCGGATGAGGAGTCGGATGTGGATCTACTTATCGTCACCTCCAAACCTCTCTCCCGCTTTGAACGCCATGAGATCACCAATATGGTATTCGAAGTGAATCTCCAATACGATACTACATTCAGCACCTTGGTTGTTGATCTGGCATCATGGGAGACAGGGATCATTTCTGTCTTGCCTTTACGGGATGAGATCATCCGAGATGGTATCCAGGTATGATTACCAAAGACCAACGCAAAGAAATGGTGCGCTACTGGTGGCTCAAGATTCCGGGCCGGCTCGAACTCTTTTGCCATGAATCGCCTCTATTATGCTGCCTTCTACGGAGTATGTGCGCTTCTGCTTGAGCGAGAGCAATCGTTCAGGAAACACTCTGGTATCCGTGCTGCCTTTCACCGCCAGTTCATCAAGACAGGTCTACTCGACATAAAATGGGGTCGTCTCTACGATCAGCTCTTTGAGGATCGGCAGGAGGGAGATTATGTCGTTTTCATCTCCTTTGAACTAGAGTACGTGCAGTACCAACTGAGTCAATGCTCTGAATTCCTGGATGAATTGAGCAAATTAATCTCATCCTTAGGTGAATCCGGGTAAAGATTGAACCTATCGCGGACGCGCGATGCATATGTACGACCACGCCGCCGGAGAAGCATTCCGGCGTGCACAGAATCTGCAGATTGGCACCAACATGGCGGCCAGCCTGCTGCATGGCTTCTGCAAAGGTGTTGACTGGAATGAAGCCCATCCCGCGGGCACTCAAATATGATTCGAGCAGATCAAAACCATGTCCTTTGGAGCTGGGTTTGCAGCGCTTATTGCGCATGCGATCTGCTTTGCTCCTTGGCGGCTCTTGATCCACGTCAGAAAAGCACTCGTGTTCCGCCGACGCTTTAGCATTGAAGGAGGCTAAGCCGTTCGGTTAAAAGGTGAATTGCCCCTTCAACATGCCGGCCACCACGTTGTCGTTAGAGCTCTCACCGCGCGGATTGGCTACAAATTGGATGTCCGGTGTGATGGAGAAATGCTCCGATAATACAAAGCGATAATATCCTTCAAAATGGATTTCCGTTCCGTTGTAGCCAAGGTCGCCGTTGGCTTCAAGACCGGCAATCCCCAGTCCGATCTCATCCTCCTCTCGGTACGGGATGAGTCCTTTCAGGCTGGTCCCCACCGACCAAAGCCACGGTGCTTCATAGACGTCCTCATTGCTGTAAGCAAATCGGGCGAAAAGCCCCAACTTTTCATGGACCATCTGGTCGAGGCTCAAGCCGACTCCCCATCCCTTGGCGGTATCGTCGCCGGAAATCTTATAGTGGTCATAGGTTGCTCCCCAGCCGTACAGTCGATAGTTGCCCTGCAACCCGAACAGCTTGGGTGAATAGGTCGCCTGTGCAGCCAGAAAGGGCGTGTCAAAAACATTACTCCAAATACTCTTTTGCATATCCTCTTCACGATTAGGACGAGAGGTTGACTCATACAGGAAGGTGAGCGTCAACTGCTCCCAGGGGGAGGCTTGGGCAGCCATGAGCGGTCCATACTCCACCTCGCTGTCGAGCATCGGATTGTTGACAAAGGGCTTTCCCACAAACTGTGCGTATTCGTCATTGGCGAAGGTGTTATCATCGATGAAAAGCACCTGCTCGGTCTTGCCGATAGCGAAAAGATAGCGCTCGTTACAGAAAGTCTGCGTGTAGAAGACCTCAAGTAAGCTCAACCCGTCATCTCCCGGATTGTCGTCGGCGATGGTGTTGAGGTTGGCAAAAAGACCGCCGTCTTCTGCCAGATCCTTATCGGCACCTTCGCCTTCACCGGCATGGATTCTCATGAAGAGCTCGCCATTGCGAAACGGCTGAAAGGCAAGCTCAAGATCGGCGACAAAGCCGGCCCCGTTGGCCCCGCTGTAATCCCGGTCGTCGATAGTGGGATCGTTGCGCCCCTGGTAATATCCCAGCACTGCCCCGTGAATGGATAAGGTGCCAAGCCTCTCCATGATGGTGTCTTTGATCGTCTTCAATTCCTCCCCGCGCACTGGAAGCCTTGCTGGCGTTTTTGATTCCGTCCCTTTCTCTTCCTTTCTTGTTTCCTGGTTCTTAATGGATTTTTCGATGGTCTTCAGCTCTCCTCCCCGAACCGGTATCTGACAGTCACCGGCAACCTGCTGTGCTTCGTGCTCGTTCAGCCTGGCTTCCAGTTCCGCTACTCGATTTTTGAGAAATTCCAGCTCACTGCTCAACCCTGCATCGGCACACCAGCCGGTTGCAGCAAAAGCAAAAAGGACAACGATCAATGCAATACCTCTTGTCATTCAACTTCCCCTCCTAACCGTCGCTTGCTTCTCAATATTCCGTGGACTGGCTGGTTCGGCACAGACGCTTTCTTTCGCATCGCCCCTCCATTGGCAGCCAACACAGAACTTTCTCGTTTGTTTATCTATGCTCCCTTGCAGTTTCACCTATGAGAGTGTATCGGCTTCTCCAGGCGTTCCTGCAGATCAGTGATCCGGTATGCAAGAAGCTAATCGATGTTCCAGGAAAGCACCACATCGGGTGACTCACTGGGGTAAAAGGCCCGCGGACTGCTCCTCGGTGTCATGCTCCGGTCATCCCCCAAGCCGCGTTGAACAGATTCGTTCTGGTTACGTCCCAGGCAGCGGATGACCAGCACAACCGTTCCAAAAAAGCTGAAGACTATGAAGATCCAGGTGAATGAATGAAGCGGGTCCATTGCTTCTTCTAAATTCGATTTGAAATGGATTGCTCATATGCTTTTCTTCTCTCTTAGTTCATGAGTTGTGTTCAACGTCATCACTGCCGGACCCATGGTAAAGAACGTGTGTCGGTGAGGACTGCGACCAGCACTTCATGAATTTCAAACGGGCTTTTGCCCTTAAAAGAGTAACCGGCCTTTTTGAGCAACTGCTTTCCTTCCGCACTACTCAGGCACATGCCAACTACCGGGCACTTGAAAGATTGGTCCTCCTCCCAAAACCTCCTGCGCAGCACCTGGTTCTTATCCGCGGCGATCTTTTCATTCTGCTCCAACTCGCCGCTCTGGCACCAATCGAATGTGTGAACTGTGTGCTCTTGCATCGCTATCCACCTCCATGTCAGCCAAATCTTTCTCACGGAGCACAACAACAAAAGGCGCAGCTCGATTGTCTCCCTGCCTCGAGTTGCGCCTTCACTTTTCCCCTCCGGGCGGGGAACCGTAAGACTCACCGATTCTTTATTAGTCAGCGTCGGCCAAAACCTGCGTCAGCCTCTTGCGCAACGTCTCCAAACGTTTCGACTTGAATGCCTTCCTGCTTTCGTCCAGGATCTCGATAGCCTCTTTCACCGCCTCCCTGAGCTTGGCCGAGTTGGCAGTGGGCAGCGTGAAAGCAGGCCGGAGCTTGGGCAAAGTCCGTCTGTCGAGATGTTGCTCCAATATTGCAGTCATCAGCCCTCGACACCGGTCAGCCTCGCGTTGCAGCGCTGACATGCTGCTGCTAATGGACTCTATCAGAGCTTTTTGCCGTCGCTTATACTCATCTTGGAATCCAGTTTACTAGACACTTCGAAAAAGATTAGATTGCCCTAACTATTTTTTCCAGAAAGTACCCGTCTCAGCACATCGAGTGAGATCCGGGCGTCAAACAGTGACACTTAAAACTTCAAGCCGGGAGCGAATCAGTCTGGCTCCGAATTAACCTGATTCAACCTGCACGACCCTCTGCTCATGTATTTTTGAATCTCCTCTGCAAATGCCGGAGCTTTCTCCAGACACTTCTGGGGCCTGTGGCCGTGGCGCCGGTACTCAGCGAAGTAGTTAAGCCAATTTTCACCCGCACGGGGGCATAGATGGATGAACTCCATGAATTCAACCAGGCGGTCCAGCGTTGCTCTGCTCAGTGCGTGCTCCATCTTGCAGGCATCGGCATCTGCGGTTTCAGAATCAATTTGCAGGATATCGATCAGAAATCGACGGATCAGTTCGTGCCTTCGCCATATTTCAAGTCCGATATCGGCACCGTCCTCAGTCAGTTGCACGTGCTCGTATTTCTCGTAATTAACCAACCCTCGGTCGCTCAGAGACTTTAGCATGCCGCACACCGAGGGCATTGTGACTCCAAGTTTGTGAGCGATGTCCTTGACCCGAACTACTTTTTTGTCCCTGTCCAGTTCGAAGATCGTTTCCAAATAATCTTCCATAACAGACGTAATAGGCTTTTCCACAACAATTCTCCTTGGCGATTGCCGGCGTAAGATGTTAGGCGTGGCTAACATCATTTGAGCCACCAAATAGCATCCCCAAATTTCGCTGTCAAGGATTTTTTCACAGGATTTTGCCTGCCACCGGTTTCTTCCAACCGTATATCGGAACAAAGCGCTCTTTTCGATGGATACTTCCAAGTCCATCCCAATTACCTATTTGATATAGGGCATGGATCAATTTCTTTGGGAGCGGTGGCTGCTTTTCACCCCGATCTGACGGGGAACAACACCCGTTGCATTTTGTTTATTGGGAGAACAGCCACGACACAATCTTAAGATGTCATGTGGGAGATTAAACTTGGACTTTGGGGCGCACGCCGGGCTGTTGGACGTTTTGGGCAAGTTTTATGGAGACATTTATATGAGCCATCAAGGGCGGCTCAAAGGCATGGAGTACATGGACTTTGGGCTCTCGGAAGTCCACGGGCTGCGCATCAAAGAATTGCAGGACGCCAAAGCCGCAGCGAAAAAAGTGATCGGCACCTTGTGCGTGTTTGTTCCCGAAGAGATTGTGCCGGCTGGCGATGCCACCCAGGTGGGCTTGTGCGCCGGCACCGAAGCGGGCAAAGAGTCAGCTGAAAAGATTCTGCCGCGAAACACCTGCGCTTTGATTAAATCTTTGTCCACAGGCGCTTATTGATGATGCGCTTAACCGTGTCATGGTCCTCGGATGCCTCGCATGGCGTGCGAGCGAGGATGATCTATTCCCTTTTTCCATTCGAGATCTTATTTTTTCTGCAAAGGTAATCCGATGACCCGCTGTTTCTGTTCCGCTGGTGGCCGGAGAAAGTTGTAAATTGTCTGGAGCCAACCTTAGAGCTCTTCTGGAAAAGAACGCGGCCTGATGCCAAAGCGGCGCAGTTTGGGGCATGGCCAACAAACAGGAGGTGTGAGTATGAGACGAGTCAAAGCAATAGCTTGCGTATTAGCATTGGTGCTGATGTTCACCGGTTGTGCGAGTATGACGCCTACTGAACAGAAGGTGTTGAGCGGCGGCGCGATAGGTGCCGGCTCGGGTGCCGCAATAGGAGCGATTGCGGGAGGTTCTCCCGGAATTGGCGCAGCGGTTGGTGGCGCTGCAGGAGCGCTGGGCGGTTTTCTTCTCGATCAGTACGAGAAAAGGAGATATTGATTACCGTTGTTAGTGGTATTGATACGCCTCGCACGGGCGGTTTGAAGTTCAAATGATAGTGCGTGATCTCCCCGCCGAAAAATCCTGAAATAACCATTCTGGGGCCATGGTCGATTTGGATTGAATGCAAAAAGCCCTTTCTGAATCGACCATATTTGAAGCCAGCTCCGGGGCCGGTGCATGAGCTTTATAGACCAGCCAACGATATGTTCCCCCTGACACCTGAAATTTTCTCCACCTATACGTGCAGTGCAATCCAAGTCAGAAGCTCTTTACAATCTTCGATCGCCACAGATTTCGACCATCACGGTCTGGAAGATCTCCGAATCACTATTAGAATAGACTTAGTATTGTGATTATTTTAAGTTATATAATTCCAATACTTGACTTGAAGTATGCCATGATTATAGATGGCTTCAGAAGGGCTTAGGCCCTCACCGTTTTCTAGATGGCAGGCCGTAGAGCCTGTGTGGAGGTACCATAAATGCTGCAACTGAAGTAAGGAGAATACTATGAAAAAAGTTAACATATTCGTTACAGCCATGATGTTGGTAATGTTTGTCTTGTTTACCGTCAACTCTTTCGCCGCGGGTGAAGGTATGGAACGTCAGACCGGTCCCGCCGCACAAGCGCCGATGGAACGAGAAACAGGACGGATGGAGGCCGGACGAGCTGCAGCCGCAGCCGACAAGCCGGTCCGCGTATCTCAGATCCTGGGCAAAGATCTCAAAGGCGACAGAGAACAGTCTCTGGGAGAGATCAATGACCTTATCATCGGGCCTAACGGAGAGGTCACGTTTGCGCTGGTATCCAGAGGCGGATTACTGGGCATGGGAGAAAGTTATGCCGCGATTCCCTGGTCCTCGGTAACCAGAGGCGCTGCAGGGGACGATCTCTTTGCCAGCGTCACCAAAGAGAGCTTCGACCAGGCGCCAACCTTCAGTAAGAGCGAAATTGACAATGTTGCTCAATCCGAATTTGAAGCCAAAGTCTATGGCTACTACGGAGAAGGAGCGCGCCCGGGCATGGAACATAAAGGGATGAAGCACGAAGGTTCCAAGCCGATGATGGAGAGGCCACCCGCAGGTGCTGAGAGAGAAGGTTACTAAGCTTTGATGTGAGTTAAAGGGTCCGTTTAGAAACGACCTTTCAAGATAAAATTGCCTGGCAGGCTCGAAGAGCCTGCCAGGCTTTCATTTTGTTCGATCTCAGGTAACAGCCTGTCAAAAGTCCTGCTTACTCTTTAAATTTATCAAATACATCGCGTTTCTTCGGCAAATACGCGTTTGACCCTACTGCAATATCCGTATTGTCTGATTAACTTAACGAGTAACGAGCGTTTGATTATGGATAGTTTCAGGTAGGACTCTCATTTTTTCTCAAGGGTTTGAGAGATGCAAGGACGACTGATGAATTCATTTATGCGAGATCTCATTGCCATCGATCTTGGCACCACCAATACGTTGATATATTCGAGAGGGAAAGGGCTCATGGTCGATGAGCCCAGTGTGGCTATGTTAAAGAGAGATACCCGCAAGGTCGTGGAAGTGGGAGAAAAAGCCAAAAAGCTTTTTGACCGTCATGGACCGGAATTCGAGATGTTCCGTCCGCTGAGGGACGGTGTGATTACAGATTTTGAAGTGCTTAGCGCCATGTTGCGTCTGTTTCTGAATAAAGTGCCGAGACGGTTCTCGCTTATGCGCAAAGCGTTCGTACTGGCGGTGCCGGTCGGAATAACCCCGGTAGAGAAGCGCGCTTTGTCAGAGGCGGCCAAAAAGGCGGGCGCCGGCGAAGTCTTCTTTGTACAGGAGCCCATCGCAGCGGCTATCGGCGCCGGACTCCGCATTGATCAGCCGGTCGGCCGAATGGTAATCGATATTGGAGGTGGAACCACCGAAGTAGCGGTGGTCTGCAATTTTGCGGTTTCCTGCTGCGAATCCCTGCGCATAGCCGGTGATGAGCTCGATGATGCCATCTGCAGATACGTGCGCGAGCAGTATAACGTTGAGATCAGCCCCACTATGGCGGAATCCATAAAAATAAGGGCAGGCTCGGCCAATGAGTCCGACCAGAAGGTGAAGATCAGAATCAGAGGTACGGATAAGATTACGGGAGAGTTAAAAGAACTGGCAATTTCCGGCGAGGAAATCAGAGAAGCAATCCACAAACCGGTTCTGAGCATAGTTTCAGCAGTCAAACGAGTTCTGGAGAAGGCGCCGCCCAATGCCACATCTGATGTGGCGGAAGAAGGAATCTGGCTGGCAGGTGGCGGAGCACTGCTGAACGGCTGGCAGAATCTGTTTTAC